>ERZ808040.217-NODE-217-length-57212-cov-6.795012_pt1 | contig 57212 bp, 47 predicted proteins | sample MGYA00380191_ERZ808040 | MGnify/ENA primary metagenome ERZ808040 (study PRJEB31490, sample SAMN06133395) | mouse gut metagenome | isolation source: J6 | host: mice | place: China: Chengdu | collected 2015-05 ...
GAAAGAGTAAACTCCACTTATGCAGAGGTAAATTCCACTGAATTGTCTAAGGGTGGAATTTAAAATTTCAATTTTCGGGCGTTATTTTTGTGGAAAAATTAAGTAGAAGAAAGAATCGTTATTTGATATAATTTAGTATTATGTATGAAAAAAATATGTAATCAAAAGAGGCATATGAATGTATCGAATTACAGAAATAACCAAAAGGGATATTTACGAACTATTTCGTGATGGATATACGGAAACAGATTTTTTTTCTTTTCAAATAGAATATCCATATTATGGAAGGATGGAAGAAATAGAATTTTTGAGTAGATTGTATGATTTAGATAAAATGCAGAGTAACGATTCAAGATATAGAAGTGCTAGGGAGGACATAATCCAACATACTGTGAATAATGATGATTTTCCTAATTGCTGGGTTTTCCAAGATGAAAGATTTGAATTGAAAAATGGTTCTGATGAAACATTTTTGAAGTTTTTGTGCGAGATTTTTCATCCATTAGTACGAGATGAGATGAAAGAGTGGGAAAAATTTTTTAATAAAGTAAATGAGCTGCTTCGTATTGATGGCTACGAATTATATGTAAAGCAGCGTATTTCCGGCAGAGCAGAATATGGATATAGATTATGTGGGGTGGATGTTGTTGAAATGATGGAAAAAGATGCAATAAAAGATTTAGTTGATGAATTTAAGAGTGGACTAATTGCTAAGGCAACAAATGGAGATATTGATGAAAAGGAATATAAAAGATGTAGGGATATTTTAATGAAAGTCCCGGAGTTAAAAGGTCATATACCTGCTTTTATTAAAAGTAATCATACTGCAAGAGATTTTCGCAGCTATATTCAAGCACAAGAGCAGCACTATGTGGATAGGAGAAGGATTATTACTTCTCAAATGGATGCATTGATAGATTTGCTTGAAACAGATGCGGATCCATTTATGACACTGCAAGAATATATAAGATTAGATTCAATTGGTAGCGGAGGATATGGCACAGTATATAGATATCACAACAAATGCCTTGATATGGATTTTGCGGTTAAAATTTATGATCCTGTTTTTGTTTTGCCAGAGGAGCAGTTTGAAGGTGAAAAAAGATTCTTTCGAGAGGCAAAAATGATGTTTTCTTTAAACAGTAATTTTATTGCAAGAATTTATGATGTTGGCAGAATGGATGGAAAACCGTATATAAGAATGGAATTAATAGAAGGTTATGATTTGGAAAAACTGCGCGAAAAAGAGGGGAATATGATATTCGCACGAAGCGCCCACGTTATTTTACACATATTAGCAGGATTGAAATGTGCACATGGACACGGCGTGATACATAGGGATTTAAAGCCTAGAAATGTGGTATATTCTACAGAGGAAAGGTTATTCAAAATCATAGATTTTGGTGTAAGTGCATTCTTGGATACAGAGAATCATACAAAATTGACAAAAACAGGTGAGCATATTGCTGGAGGAATTTTTATAGATCCTCTATTACAAGAGAATCCTAAACTTAGAGATTTACGGAGTGATATATATTCAGTGGGTGCAATTTGGTATTATTTACTGTGTGGACGTGCACCGAGCGGTAGTGATATGCGTAATTATCTTAAACAAGCCCGTAGTGATTTACAGGAGTGGGAGGTAGATATGATAATGAAGTGTTTGGCTAGTAATATTGATGATAGGTATGGCTCATGTTCGGAATTGCAGGGGTTCATAAAGGAGAGGGTACAAATGCAACAATATTAGAAATTCTTAGTAGTAAGAATTTCCGTTTTACTACTAATTTTACTACTAACAGGTAGTCACAACTTGCAAAAATATGCTATAATTTGCCCAGCTGACACACAAAAATGAAAAATAGAGAATTGCCAGAATTCCTTGCAAAACAGGGCATTTCACGGCATATTAAGGAGTTTGAAAACTATGGTTAAAATACTTTTCGTCTGCCACGGCAACATCTGCCATTTCCTCTGAAACCCCGATAAAATGGGACTTTTTCATAGGTGGAAAGAAGGTTTACAACCATTTTACAACTTTTAAATTAAGCCCCGATATGGTATGCCATAAGAAAACGGCAGCTTTGCCATCATACATAAATTTGTATGATAATGAAGGCGATAGTGCATAAAAAAACGATATATTTTTTGATGCCATCTATATTATATTAAGGTGAGTGATATATTTGATTAAATCGAGCGAAACTATTCTCTTATGTCTTTTGCGAACTCCTCTATGGCAACGATGACGGTTTTAGATATATGAAGCAAAAGCATACATTTTCGCTCTGCATATCATTTTATATTCCTTTCGATCACCTTTCTCCTATTGAAAAAATGTTTGTTTGAAGAAAAAGCAGCCTTGCCTTAGGACTGCTTTTTCTTATGAGCGGAATATTTTTTAATGAGATTTTTTCCTGAGTTCTTTTTGTTCCAGCTTTAACCCGCATATTTCGTTGATCAGGTTGTAGTCGATACCTGCATCGATCCAACGGCATAAATCCCTGTGTAGGACTGGTCGTGTTATATTGCCATCCTTGATACCGCCAAATCGTGTCATATTGCCTTTAATGGAATATCCGTGCAGATTCATAAACTTTTCTATCTCATCAGATGATGGAATGGTCAGGTAAAATGCGAGCTGTAGATAAAACTCAGCTTTAACTGGCAAATCGCCTTTTGTATATCGTTTCCAGTTCTTCCTGTCTATATCTTTGCCTTGCAGGTAGTTGCTTGCAAGAATTTTTTCAAAACCGTCAAAGGAAAAGCAGTCAGAATGGTTAAATCTGTTCTTGTTTTTGGCAGGGTCATATATATCATCAAAGGTTTCTGTCAGATACTTGATCTTTTCAGAGGTATCCATGTTTCTCAGTTTTTCGCTGTCAATGATCTTCATGCCGTTTAACGACAGGGAAGTAAAATCATATGTTGCATAGAACTTACTACGGGCAGCGGCAAGTTCTGTTATCCTGTTTATGTAAACCATTTTATGCTTTTCCGCATCAGCTACAAGCGGGATTGACCATGCGCCTTTGAGAGAAGGGTCTTTATATAAATCTTTGTATAGGTCTTTATAATGCTGAAGTGCCCTACATCTGCTGCTTGCAATCTTACTGTCATTATGTTGCATTTGCTGTGGTTCTGTATGTTTTACCATATAGGCATAGACAGGCATTACATCCCGCTCATGGATTTCCTGTATAGAAGGGCCAGCGACATCCATAACAAGCCTGTCAAGTGGGTTGCGGGAATCTACGCTGATCCATATGCCGTCAAAGGTAAATGGCATGGAAGAGTAGCGGTAGGCTTCCCTTGCCGCGGCAAATTCTTTCTGCTCCATGATGCCTGAATCAGTAAATTCATCTATCGTGTTTTGAAATCCTTCAAAATCTCCGCTAACAAAACAATCGTAGACAGAAGTATTCAGTGCTTCCAGTTCGTCATATAGCTGTCTGTAGGATAGTCTGTCTTTCATTTGTTGGTTTCCTTTCTGGAATAAAAAGATGCGTATGTCCTAAACAGATTATAGCAGTTATGGAAATGGAAGAAAAGAAAAACAAATACTGCAATTGATAAAGCCGCCTGCAAGATACAGGCAGCTTATTGGATATATCTATTTCTAGATCATAGATTGAAAACACGTTCATAAGTTATACTTTTCTTTCAACGGGTAGTAGATATAATCTACACGGATATCATTCCAGTTCTGCCTTGGGATTCTCATATTCTGGAAGAAACTGTCCCGTTTAGTGAGTCCTGATCTTTCCTGTCTGGAATAATCGTAACCCTGCTCATTTTCTTTATCCCGCAAAGAAAGGATTCTGTCGGCATCCGACATATACACCTGTAAGGTTATCTGTGGGAAAAATCCAAGATACCTCTCCAACATGAGATAGATGCAGATGATATTCTCATAAATTTTTTTGAGATACATATTGTTGCATTTATCGAAGATGCCAATGGTGATATTTTTCCCTGTCGGCTTTCCGATGAAGAAGAATCCTGCGGCTGTCATATTGAAAAGGGAATAGTAGTTCCTTCTGTATTCTTTGGGTGAGGAGATCAGATCCCTTTCTCTTTCCAATCGCTCTTTTATGTCCAGATAACCAGAATAATCATCGTCAATCTGATATCCAAGAAAATTTCGCTGGTGATGATATAAGTCAGCGGTGATCTTGTAGTAATCATCCATAAAATCAGATACACGGGGAAAACCAGAGGCGATAAGTTCCTTGTCTTTGATGGGAAACTTCTCGTAAAGGTTTCCATATAACTGATAGACTGACATCTGGTTTTCTGTTGTAAAAACAGAGATGCAGTAGTCTGTTAAGAAATTCATCAGATTCTGTAAGGTCAGTTCTATGTCAAGTTGCTCCATCATTGGAACAGCCTGCCTTATGATGAATTCTGTCCTGTAAACATTGTGCCAGATCTTTCTATTATTCAGCTTGACAGAGCAGGAATCCCTTGTGCTGCAATCGTGGTACATGGCAAGGGGAAACTTTGTCATGATATAAAGGCAGGTCTTTGTATCAGTAGCCTGTTTTTTGACTAACAGGCCATAGGAGAGCAGGTCAGCGATCATATCATTTGCCTTATGCTCATTAATTTGATAGAAAATCCTGACCAGAGTAACCGCCTGCTTTCTCAGCATAAATCCGCCGCCTATGTAGAAAAGTATATTCGATATGGGTATATTCCTGTTAAAACATTCTTCCTTTGCCAGTCTGCTTTTCGTTCTGGCAGAGATATTTTCGTTCCTGTACATATGTGATTTCACACTCCTTTTTATCTGTCTGTAAGCACTTGAAAGGCTTACCTTACATCATAGATAAAAGGAGTGGATTGATAATCTGGCAGATAGATAGAGGGTTGTGGTGGAAAATACGATATTTGAAGAAAGATATAGTAAAAGCCCCTCGAAAGAGAGGCGGTGAAGCAAGAGAGGCAATTATTTCATAGCCAGCCTTTCTATTTTTAGCTCTTCGATGTTTATATCTTTCGGCAGAATGCCAAATAAGGATTTGGCGGTTTCCACTCTGTCATGGTATGGACTGGTCAGTTTTGCCACTACTTCTCCGTTTCTTGTGATAAAGACATCTTCCGTAGCAGATATCTGTAGATATTTTTCAAGATTGTTTTTAAGTTCTGTTGCTGTAATTGACATATAAAGAAGACTTCCTTTCTACTACTATTATAATAATTTAAATTTCCCGATTGTAGAAATTGCTTTATTTAAATGATTATGTCATATTTTAAGTAAAGACTGGCGGTTGATTCGATGTTATGTGTAATTACATTAAACACTTTCTGCCATTCCTAACTGCAGGCTGTTGTCAGTCGTGTACCAGCCAATTATTCTCTCTCTGCCATCAATCTGCATTTCAAGCAGTTCGTCACAGCTTTTATCAGTGTATATAATTACTGCGGACAACAATGTGACTCCATCGTTATCCAGATAAATTGGATTTTTAGCCCAAGCCATTGATCGGGATATTTTAAAGCCATTTCTTCAAAAGTTAATCTTATAAAATCTCCTTTGATTGATAAAAATGCCCCTCGGAGGAGGGGCAGTAGAACGTGATTATTTCCAGAACTTATCCATGTATTCCTGAGCGGTGTCTTCTGATAAGGAGAATTTCACCATTAACTGATTTTGGGTTTTAGTGTATGGAATATCCATTTCCTGTAGGCTTTCAATTAATGCCTGAATACCCTTAATTTCTCCTTTTAGAACTCCTTCTTTTTCAACCTCATCAAATAAAGTACACATATTAACATCTCCTTTCATGGATAACGCATTGTAATCAATCTTGAGTTTAGTGGCTCCTGCCACGGTCATGACCACTGTTTTGTCTACATTATGTTCTAAGGCATATTCTATGAATTTTTCCTTGGCCTCATTCTTTGTGATGCCTTTTTTCAAAACTACTTTCAGCATATCAAAAAATGTGATATTTGTCATGTTGTGGAATACCAGATCATTCTTCCTTGCTTCCACAAGAAGCATTTTGTAATCGTTGACAAAGGGCTTCATCTTATCAGGAATGTTTAGCATCCCGTGAAGGGTAGTAGCCCCGTCCCAAGGATGATCGCCGTAATAGACAACAACGGTGATGACAGGAGTAAATTTGTCTGTCCGTTTCATTCTGGAAAGGTATTCATCATCTGTCATTTCATCTTTTTTCTGGTATTTCTTGGCATTGCGGTCATACTGCTTTTTGTATGTGCCGTAATCATAACCCATAACCCGCATCGGCATGGCATAGTGTATATGCTCCTGTGATTCTATGCCGAGCATGACTAATTCAACCCCGTAAGCGGTAGATCTTTTATGGATCTTTATGTTGTCTCTGGATGCCTTGATGCTCTCGGCATATTCCCTGTGTTCAAGGATAGAAGATTCCTCCGTGTCGGCATCTTCCAGCTCATCGGGAGAGATCACCTGTTCACCGTCAAACAGGACTGCGTTAAAGAAATCAGCAAACTGTCCGTTGTCATTCCAGTAATTCTTTAGTACTGTATCAGGCTTTAGACCCTGTGTTTTCTTTGGCATTCTGTAGCCCCTTTCTTCTGTGTAATTGTAGTATACTATCAAATCATCATGGTTTCAAGCATATCTGTGGGAATACAGGGGGATTCCGTCATATAGATCAATCCCCCTGTATCATTATGCTCTATAAAAGAATTCCTCAAAGATATTTTCACATTCCTTAACGGATTTCAGATCGTAGTGACCGTGATTGAGGCTCTGGTTGAGTTCATTCCAGCCAGTCCAAACGGCATAAGTGCCGTTATCATTTTTTGCTGATACCATAAAGAGATAGCTGTCATCGGGGTGGCTGGATTTTCTCCTGATCTCCAATACTGTGTATTTGGGAAGATTCTCTTTAAAGTAGAGTTCTACATGTTCCCTTACTTCGTTTAAATTTATGTTCATAAAATTTGTCCTCCTGTTTTCAGATTAATGGCAGTTTATAAAAGGAATCCCCCATGACTTTGAGAAGTGTCTGGCTTTCCCTCTTATTGCAGGTAATCATAAAGTGGTAGAACACAAGCCCTGAAAATGTCTGCTGCAAAGTCCTGTGGTCCGTTGCCATTATTTTTGCTACTTCTTCCATCTTAGGGTTGCCTGTCATTGCTATCTTTTTCGCAATAAAAGGGATTTCGGCAAGCCGTCTGCCTGTCTGTGCGGATCTCTCATTCCGCAGGTCAGTCCTGTAGGCGGGGTCTGATAAGATCCTAATCCAGCAAAGGTCCAAATCTTTCATAAGGCGTGAACTTCTCAGCTCTTCCGCAGTCGCTTTATGGTTGAAGCAGAAGTTGTTTACCTCGTGGGAAAAGTAGGATGCGATCTCCTTTGAACTTGCGTTTTTTAAATCGATCATATGAGTCTCCTTTCTTTTATGTTCTGGTCAGTTTTTCTGTTTCCGTTTCCTGTTTTTTCTGAAACTTGATTTCCACGGAGCCGTACTTTGCCCGTATATAAGACATAGAAGCAGGCTTGGAGCTGAACTTGTGGAAGTCATCGAAATGCTTGTACCACATCTGTTTCTGGCTTGCCCAGCGGAACCCAAGTGCCTTCAGCTCCTTTCTGTATGGGTAACAGTCTGACACCCATATCCAGACGCCGATCACCTCAACGGTAATATCCTTAAATCTGGAAAGCTGCATGATCGCCTCCCTGATTTGGGCGTCTTTTTGCCAGTCATACTGTTGTTTCTGCTTGTCCGTGGCTTTGCTGTATGTATCCTCATGCTCATAGTCGTATTTTAGTTTCTTGAACAGGCGGTCATATTCGGCGTTGATTTCTTTGATCACATCCTCGTTACCGCCGTTGTCAGGATGGTGCTTTACGACAAGCCGCCGATATTCTTTGCGCAGTTCCTTTAATGTTGTGATTCCATTAAACCATTTCATGCCATGTTCTCCCTTCACAAAAGTTTTGCTTCTCTGAAACTCAGATAAGAATTATGACCAATGATGATATGGTCAGCCAGACAGATATTCAGCAGTTCCCCGCAGTCCTTCAGCCGTTTTGTCAGTTCCATGTCACATTCGCTGGGAACAGGGTTTCCAGATGGGTGATTGTGGCAGAGGATGATCTGGACGGCACCGATAAGTGCCGCCCGTAAAAAGACTTCCCGTGGGCTGACAAGGCTTGTGCATATGGTTCCTTTGGATAGAAAAAACATCCCTAAAACTTTGCACGAATTGTTAAGTGCGATCAGATAGACATGTTCTTCTGCCAGTTCATCCATATGCAGAAGTTTCTTGAGCATAAGGGAGATTTCTTTTGGGCTGTCCATCTTCTGGCATTCGTAATTGATGCCTTTTTCTTTCACTAAAACAGTCCTGTCATGGTCTGTGATCCTTGCATCATAAAAGTCGATCCGCATGGTGTCCTCCATTCTGTAAAAAAGGGATGCACATATAAAAGCTGCATCCCTGAAACAAATTTATTCTGTGTCCTGTGTAAGCTCTTCGGGAGGATCTTCTGCCTCCGTTTTCTCGCTAAATTCTGTCTGCTCAGAGTCAGTAGCAGTATAGGAAGCAGCATCCTCAGCGACAGAAGCGCAGCCAGCATCTTTGTGGCTGTCAGCATTTTCTTTAACGACTGCATTTTCTGCTTCATCTGCCGTAGGATCACTTTCCACCAGATCAGCATCCGTTGAGGGGTTGCTGTCATCTGACGGGGCAGGCTCCTCAAGGGAAGAATCCCCTTCTGCTGAAGTAGATTTGTTAGTAGAAACAGCTTCTTCTGTTACCGCAGATTCGTCAGCAGAAACACCTTCTTCTGCCAGAGCAGATTCATCAGCAGGAGCATCTTCATTTGATAAGGATGGCTCCTGTTCTGCCTTGTCTGCTTCTGCCAGTTCAAAATAACCGACAAGGGAGGTTCCCATGATCTCAATTCTCTTTAAGGTCTTCTCCTTCTTGATGCTGCCAGAAGAGCAGTACTGCTTGTACTCTTCGTAGCACTCTGCAAAGAAATAGGAAAACCATTGTCTGAAATACATGGGTCCTACGCGGTAGAGGTTCTTGACGGGATCATAACTATCTCCCATAGCAGTGTCAGCGGCGAGCATAGCGATGGGGATATTGATCTTCTTGAGCATTTTGTCCTTTTCAGGGAAAACTTTCTCAAGATAGTCGATGATGTCATAGAGCCTGTTTTTCTGTTCCTCCGAGTAATTGTTTTTGATGGAGGCAGCATACATCATGATCTCATCCGCAGAGATGGAAGAGAACTCATACCCTTCATACCTGTTGTCGAGAAGCATCATAGCCTGCAGTAAGGTACACATGTCATCAGATTTCCTTCTCTGCAGAGCGGAGAACTGGCAGATCTCCGAAAAGAACCTGTCAGACAGGATCGACTTGATGAACTTTGCGTTTTCAACACCGCATAAAGGCATGGCTTTCTGCGGTTTGGAAAGGGGCGTACTGTTGTTGAGGCGGAAAAAGATTTCCTCTATCAGATCGTCATCCGCATCCTCAAAACCATAGATGGTAAATTTGAAGCGGAGAAGCTCCTGCTGGCATTCAGTGTCGAGGTCTGTAAAGTATTTACCGCCTAATTCATAAACAGTATCATCAATGGTGACGGAAGGTGTCTCTGTATCAAGTGGATACCTGCCGTCAATAAAATCGAAGATGGTGGTCAGCCGCTGCTTCCCGTCAAGGATCGAATAGGAATAATCCTTTTCGGAAATGGCTTCTTTCAGGCAGTAGACAGGCGGGACAGGATAGTTGGCGAGTATACTGTGGATCAGCAAACTACGTTTTAATCTATCATCCAGCCACTGTAAATTTTGACGTTGAATAGGATGATCCATCTGAAGCGTATGCTTCCCGTCATACATGCTCTTTAAATTCTTTACTGTCCAGTTCAGTGTTGTTCTGATCATAGTGGTTTCTCCTTTGCAAAATGAAATTTTATGTTTGTAAAATTTACCTGTCCATCAGGACCGCAGATCAGACCACGGGAATGCCACATTCGAGGGCAGATTCGTGGATTATATCCATGCAGTCCTGTATGACAGATGCAGAGTCAGCATATAAAAGCCTGAGGCTGACACTTCCAGATTCTTCCTGAAAAGCAGACAGGTAGGAAAGACGTTTATCCTCCAGTCTGTTTATGGCATTTTTCAGAAGAGCAGAATCTAGTTTACAGCATTTGACGGTGGCTCCGTTCGCGCAGGCTCCGTTTCTGCCGTGGGTTCCGCAGCAGATGCTTCCTGCGGCTGTGCATCCTGTATCTTGGCCGCCCTTGCTTCAAGAAATTCCAGTGAATCAATCACAATCTCATTGGAATAGACCTTCTGGCCGTCCTTCTCGTAGTTGTTGTTTTTCAGCCTTCCGCAGAGGAGGAGCTTTGTGCCCTTACTGCAATGCTTTTCTACGATTTCAGCGAGCTTACCCCAGCAGGTGCATCTAAAAAAGTCTGTGGGGTAGTTGCCCTCGCCATCCTTTTTCATGGACATATCAGGGACGGCGAAATTGAATAACGCCCGTGCAACAGGCTCTGCGCCCGCACTGTAAGTTACCTTCGGCTCCTCTGTGAGTCTTCCTGTCAGTGTGATCTTGTTCATGTTCGTACCTGCATACCTGTCAGTATGCTTATCCTTTCTGATTTTTTGTTAAAAATAATGAATGGGATCTTTTGCATAGGGGTTATAAAATAAATCCCCTGCCTTTCTGGTAGAAGTAAGCCTTTGTGCCAAGGATCTCATCTTCTTCTAAAGCCGAAGCATTTACATCCTGATTATGCTTGGTAAGGATGTCAATGTCGGAATTATCAGGCGATGACTTGATCAGCACTTCATGTACAGAAGAAAAGATGACATAGAAACTGCCGTGCTTTTCGGCAAAATCTTCCAGTACATCATCATGCAGTACAGCCGCCGCGCCATAGGTTCTTTTTTGATTGCTCATAAACCACAAACCGCAGTCAGAAGAATGTTCCGCTGGGTAAGCAGGAAACGTTTCCCTGATGAGCTGTCCTAATGGCATAAGCACTACGTTCTGCATTGCCAGTGTATTCCTGATTGCAAGGGATAAGACAGTCTTACTGTCAGTCTGCCAGATGTTTAAATGGCTGTTATGTACCATAAAACTTGCATCGCAGTCCTCCGATGTCTCAACGGTGCAGCGGACTATGATGGCAAGATCATCAAGGAACATGGTGTGCGGCACATTCTGCAACAGATTTTTATTGAGATGCCAGTTGATCAGTTGGACAAACAGCCTGCTTCTGACATAATCAAAATCATGCAGGGATGTAATGTCAAATTGATCCTTATAGGTTCTGGCATTGAAATAAATGTACAGAATCCTGTCAGTGACATCATCAACTGATACGCCATTTTCCAGGGCTTTGTAAAAAGGTTCCAGATAGATGGTCGGTGTGATGGTTTCACCATCTTTCAAGATTGTAAGTCCATCCAGATCAATGTTTGTTTTCTGCACTTTTTCGAGAGTGCCGTGGTAGCCGTCTCCTAATTTCTTAGAAAGAGCTTCCAGAATCTGTTGTTTCATTGCTTCTCTGTTCATGTGTTCTCCTTTCGGGGTGAATGTGGACAAAAAAGCAGACACCTTACGTTTGATGTCTGCCAGTCCAATAGCTTTCAGGCATAGGGATGCCTGTGCTGGTCATATGGCCAGCGGGTTACATTTTGTATCTTTTATACCTGCTATCCGCCAAAATAGTTATGGTTTATATATTGTAGAAAGATTGGGGGATGAAATAATTGGGAAGGCAGATAGGAATGTTTTAGGGTGGTTTCCTATATGACTGATCAGTTATTTATTGGAATGGCATTTTTATAATGGTGGTGTATAGAGAAAAGGAAATCATTCGTGATTGTTTGAAAAGGAGCCTTGATAAAGGCATTCACCCGTAATCTATACTTCTTATCAATATATCAGGGTGCTGTTTAGCAACGTAAAAAAGGAGATGTTTCGACAGTCCATACAGGGTACAGGATACATGGTATCTTGCAGACCTGCCTAACGCCAACTTAGTTGACATCAGGATGCTTTGATTATAGAGTAATGTTACGAGGAAGGTGTTTATATAGGGAAAGTGATAAACAGGAGAAATGATATACAGGGTTCATCTGATATGATGAAGAGCAAAAACAATAGTTTTTGGGTGGGAATGTCTTTTGTGGATGTTCCCGCTTTTTTATTTACATAGAAATGTTCTGGAATGGGAGGTGAAATAGATGAAAGAACATATCAAACATTGGTATCCGAAGGATGAGAGGTTTTTCAAAGTGCTGTCCATAGCAGGGAATGTCAGACAGGAAGATGTGGCTAAGATAGACATATCAGCAAGCAGGCTGAAAAACATGGAGAAAGACAAGCTGATCAAGAAGGTGACGTATCCATCCAGATATAATAAAAGTCCCAAGAGCAACATAAGCTATGCGCTGACAAAGAAGGGAAAAGATTTCATTGAGAAAAAGTATGGGATAAGCAGATGCCAGAACGCCCATGCTGCGGAGCATAACTGTAAAGTGGCTGAAATCATATGCAGTCTGGATAAAAAGGAGATTGAGACAGTACAGGCAGAATGGCAGACAAGGGACCAGATGGAGGAGGCACTGGAGCAGATGAGGCAGGAAGGTGATTATGACCAGTATGATTACTATATGGACCTGTGGAAAGCAGGTCTGATCAGTGCCGTGGATGTAGTATACACTTCCGTTAAGACAGGGGAGATGGTGTGTTGTGAGGTTGTGACGAATAGCTATAAAGATTCAGATATACAGGGGAAGGAATATTGCGGGGAAATTTTGCAGATGGAGGTTGAGTATGTGAGGGTATGAAGCGACAGGAAGATATGAAAGAATTTTAGGAAAGTATTGACTAAGATTATATTATTTGTTTATTATGAATATAAAATAGTTTTACTGTATATAATAGTATTGATTAGAAAATTAAACAGTTGACAGCAATAGCCGATTACTGTTATAATCTAATCAATGGATAAGGCTTCAGAAACTTGAGATGCCTGAGGCCGAGGGAGAGCCCTACGGGGTTCTCTTTTTTTTGAGAAAGAGGAATACTATGCCAATGATAATTGAAACATTTCTAACATATCAACAGTTATTGAATAAACTTGTGAATGATAAAGATTTAATCATTAATGATTTAGTATTTGCGGAAGCAAAATTAAAGGAATGTGGATACTTTAATATTATTGGTGGTTACAAAGTACCTTTTACAAATCCCAGTACTAGAAAATATGTGAATAATACAACTTTTGATGATGTATTTGCTTTGTATCAATTTGATATTCAGTTAAAAAAACTGTTTTTATCATATCTATGCCAGATAGAGAGAAGAGTAGCTGTTTCTATCGCATATGCATTTAGTGAGGAACATGGGAATTCGCAATTAGAATATTTGGATAAGGATAATTATAACAATGTCCCAGCCAACACTGATGAAGTTGAAAAATTGGTAAAGATTTTAGATAGGGTCTTGCATGGTAATAAACATGAATATATAAATCATCATAGGAGTATAAAAGGGAATGTTCCCTTACGAATATTAGTAAATGCATTGACTATAGGGAATATTTCCAGCCTATATGCCCTTTCAGAGCATAGTGTAAGAAGTAAAGTGAGTCATAATTTTGTACATGTGAATGAAAAGGAATTGGAGCAATATTTAAAAGTGTTGGTAATTTTCAGAAATATGTGTGCCCATAATGAAAGACTGTTTTCGTCTTATGCGCATTCAGAGATACCAAATACGATTATTCATAAGAAATTAAGAATTCCCCAAATCGGAGAGCAGTATATTTGTGGTAAAAGAGATTTATTTAGCTTGGTGATTGCATTTAGATATTTGCTGCCTAAAGAAGATTTTCTTGCATTTAAAAAAGTGCTTGTGGATACGATAATTAAATATCTTAAAAACAGCAACAGATTAAGTGAGAATGAATTGCTTAAATATATGGGGTTTCCTGCAAATTGGAAGAGTATTACTAGATATAAAATATAAATTATTTTGAAATGGACTGAAGTTTATATAATTAAACTTTAAGTACATAGATACATATTAAAAACAAAGGCATTGGAATGCATTATCCAGTGCCTACTTTTGTGCCCAAAAAACTTTTGATCGTACATAAAATCTATTGTAATCGTAAAAAATTGCCTGTATAATGAGTAACAATATAATAAAAAAGGCGGATGCGAAAACATCTGCCTATAAAATAAAGTGTGCAATCATTCACCTCACACACTTGATTTCTGTATCATTATAACGTAAAAAGACAGAAATACAACAGATTTATTGCATGATAGGCAGTATTTTACATAGACAGAATGATTGCTCCTGAAATATGTATGAAGGGAGTATTTTTATGGAAGAATATAAATTTGATGGAAGTGCTTATGAGTTTCTTGGAATAATGCGATGGTCTTTGATTGCCAGAGAAATGCAAAAAGAGCACAGAAAGGATCGCTTTGATGTATTAAAGGATTCAACTAAATTAGAAGAAATTGCAGATGAATATGGTATGGATGATTATGCTCTAATAAAAGAACTGATTCGCCTGACTGATGAGTTAAAGAATACAGAATTCTACGAAAGGAAATCCCTTGTTGAAGCCTTACTGCAGTTTGCTCAAGAACTAGAGGAAAAAGAAACAAATGTAGAAAATGGCACTTAACCATGTTTGATGCTGAATTACTGCATAATGTTTTCCTACAGAAAAGGAAGCTATGGAGAAGCATTCATTTAATGATAAGGCATATGTTGGGATATATGAAGATTTTTCGATAGAAATTCAATAGCGAAGAGGGAGTCCAAACGGATTCCCTCTTAACACTGTAGAGAATTATGCAACGATGTCTACATCAAAGTAATAGCCAAGAATTTCTAAAGCCTTCTGCCCATAGGACATTTTTAAAACAATATCCTCTGGGAAACAGCACCTCTTTTCCACGATTGGCTCAAAATCGCCTATCAAGGAAATCTCCTTCAGACAGGTATCTTGAAACCCGTCAGGCGGGAAGTACAGGGAATCTGCATGGGTCCACAAAGACAGGGATTCTAAAGCATCTGCACCTGCAAAAGTATATTTTTCCAATTTGTCAAAGTTGCCTTGTATTTCAAGAGATTTAAGGGAATCGCAGCCGTTGAAAAGATGGTTTCCCAATTCTTTAATTTGATATCCTAAATTCAGAGTTTCCAGACTGCTGCATCCTGTAAATGCCCTGTCTCTGACATTCTTTAAAATATGGAAATGTGCTTCCTTTAGGCTTTCGCATCCGTTAAAGGCATCATAGGAAATCGTGTTTAAACCACGCTGTGCCCAAATAGATTTCAGGTTTTTACAGTTTGAAAAGGTTCCTTCTTTAATGATATGCAGGCTCCTTGGAAGTAGTATATCTTCAAGTTGGCTGCCAGCAAAGCATCTTTTGCCAATCTTTAATCCTCTCGGCAATTTTACATTGTAGATATGGGAGTTTTCACATGCTTCGTCTTCCAAATATTCCACACCTTCCTCTATGCAGAGTAGGTTGATCATCAGGTGATCGAAGCAGTGGGGACCAATGCGATCAATCTGCATTCCCTTGTATTGATGCGGGATAATAAGGTAATCCAGCCTTTCCCACATCATGCTGTGATTACATTTGACTAATGTGTTAGTTTTTTGGTCTATAACGAATCTTTCCATATAAATTTCCTCCTTTTTTGATTTTTCTATTGTTAGTATCTCATACAAAAAATAAATTTTCCAGAGAGAAGAAATTAAAAACGTGACGATGGGGCACGAAAGGAAGAAGGCGCTTATTAGAATCTGAAGTGACATGAATAAATGAATCACAGTATTCAGTCTTTTTTGCTATTAGCTGGCAATAATTGACATGGTATTAGCATAGCGATATAATGAAACGAAGGAAGAATGTAGTCTGGAGGGGCTGAATTCTATGCGGAAAGGTAGAGGAACAATTTGGAGATTAAAGAAACCTCTGCTAGAATTTCCAGAAGGACTTTTGTTAGTGGCTTACAAAAACTGAAATTATATTAAAAATGTAGACTGCAGAAGTAGTCAGGGTGCAAAGAACATTAGTATAATACTTACAATATATATTACCAATGTGATTAACGTAGCCCATACTGCTTCACAGTTACGAACCCTTTCAAGCATAAGAGGAACCTGCCATGACAGAAACGTTGTGATTAAAATGAAGAGAGCATGGATATTAATGTGCTGAAAAGCCAAATAGTCATATATGCAGCAAAACAGCGGGGGTATGACACAGAAGAAGAAACTCATCAATAGCAAGAGACTAACCAGACTGAAACTTTCACATTCATCCATGCTTTTTCTAAGTGATGTAAGTATATTGGTCGTTTTGTTCTGCTTAGTATGTATAGCGTTTCATCTCCTTCCCCACGTAGTTTGTATTTTATTGCCCTATGCTATATGTACAGTATTTGGATTGATATTATATTTATTTCTTGTACCTTTGCATGAAGCAGGTCATTTTTATGCTTCATTATACTATATAAAAAGATACAATATTCCAGCGAAAGTGTATATCAAACGTTCTAAGACAGTTTCTGCAGAATGGAAGAATTTTGGTTATGATAAATGTGCTTCCATTCTGAAAAATGGTAGTCGAATCAAGATAGGATACTGTATTATTATGTTCTTCTTGATATTGCTCACAGGACATATCAAAGGCGGCATAGTATCACTGTTCACAGTGGCTTTTGAATATTCCTTAAACTGCACTCCGATAAGAAATGGAAATGATTATGATTTAATACAGAATATTGAAAAGTTTTATGAGGAAAAAGACGATGTGAGCAGACACTGGGAATCACTGGAGAGATTCCGTACAATAAGAATTGTTATATGGGGTGTTTTTTGGCAGATAATTATAATTGCATTATCAGTTGTTGTATTAGATTTATTATATAAGGTTCCGTTTGATGCTATTGATGTTTTGAAGAATTTTATCATGGATTACAGTTATGGGAAGCAATGTTAAAAGATAATATACATAACGGAGAAATGGCTTATGAATATACTTGTGATTTGGAACGCAGTGACAAAACTTTAGATTGGGAATGGGTTTGATCTGGCACATGGGTTGACTACGAAGCATGAGGATTTTTGGGTAAATGAGTAAAAGAAATACTAATTTTTGGTAACTACAGGAGGGAAAATACTATGTATTTGGAGAGCGATAAAATACATAACGCAAAAACAAGAAAATATTTTAAAGAAGTTGAAAGTTCATTCATAAACGGAAATTACCGTTCAGCAACAGTAATGCTATATTCAATTGTTTTGACTGATATTGTTTTTAAACTTGAAGATTTAAAGGATATGTATAATGATAAAACTGCAAAGAGTATTTTAGATTCTGTTGATAAAAATATAAATAATGATCCAGAAAGTCCAAAATGGGAAAAGGATTTAATTAAGGATATAAAAGAAAAGACAAAGTTATTGGATAAATCTACTCAACAGAAAATTGATGAATTAAAAAAATGGCGTAATTTATCCGCGCATCCCATTTTGGAAGAAAATTATGATTTATTGACTCCAAGTAAAGAAACTGTTGCAGCATTAATGCATGATATGCTTTATGGTTTATTAGTAAAGCCTCCCTTGTTTATTAAGAGTGTCATTGATAGTCTTACTGATGATTTAAAGAAAAAAAAGAATATCTATTATGGCGATGATGAAGGATTGAAAATTTTTTTGGATAATAAGTACTTCGATAAAATGACAGTAGAAATGAAATGTAATGTATTTCAAACACTTTGGAAATTTTCTTTTATGAAACCTCAGGACAAGAGTTGTAGTGAAGATCGAGAAGTGCTTTGCAGTACAATGCAAATACTCTACCGAAGTGCTCCAGATAGCATATGTGATCATATAAGAAATAATCCAGAAAAATTTCAAATTGAAAAAGATGAACTTATATTAGAAAAGAACAAGTTAAATTGTAATAGTATTATTTTTCACGTTGCAATATTCTTAGCACAAAATCCTAAATGCTATAACGTGCTAAGTGAGGAGGTACATAATGAATTTGAAAATTTGACAAATTATCACAAAGACACAATGTTGCTCAAAGAAACAATCTATTTTTGTTTAGGAAAAAGTGATGAGAAAAAATGTCTTGATATGTTGGCTAATTTAAAGAATGATGAAAAGGAATATAATTATGATGCAAATACAATAAGAACTCTTGGAGATGTATATACGAATCGAGGCTATTTAAATCAGTTTATAGATACTGTAATAGATTATTTTGGAGAAAGCGGATGTTACGATTGGGCAAATAATAGGTATGATACTGCCATAAAACCATATCTCAATAAAATGAATGAGATTCAATTTGAACATCTTTTGGAGGTAAGTAATACAAACAACCAAATTTATAATAGATATGCTTTTGGACAAACATTTGCCGAAATCAAAGCTGCTATTGGAGATGATAAAATTATTGATTTATCTAAATATCATAATTTATCATCACAGAACGTGTAATAATAAATAAATCTTGTTAGAGTAATTGGACAAGATGAATTAATAAGAAGAACTGATGGAAGCAAAAAGACAATAGAGTTTAAGTTGTAGCAGGATATGGTGGAGAGGGTGTAACCTTATGGAGAAGAAATATCAAATTTTTATAAGTTCTACATATGAAGATTTAAAAGAAGAAAGAAAAAAGGTTCAGGATACAATTCTTTCCATGTATCAGTTTCCTATTGGAATGGAAATGTTCAGTGCCGCGGATGAGGAACAGTGGGAAATAATAAGAGAGACCATAGATAGTTCTGATTATTACGTTTTGATTATTGGACATAGGTACGGAAGTGTGATTGAAGAGGGAGAATGTTCAGGGATTAGTTATACTCAAAAGGAGTTTCGTTATGCATTGGAACACAAAATACCTATATTGGCATTTCTGATAGATAACAGTGTGGCTGTTACACCAGAAAAGATGGAGCAGGATGCTGATAAGAGGAAAAAGTTAGAACAGTTTAAAGATGAAGTAAAGAATGGAAGAATGGTTCAGTGGTGGACAAGCAAAGACGATTTAGCGAATAAGATAATGAACTCTTTAAATAAACAGATTCATCGAGGAAAAAGACCAGGATGGATACGGGCAGACAGGTTAAATATAGAAGAAACACAAAATGAGTTAGTTGAAATGAGTAAAAAAATTAGAGAGTTGGAGGAGGAAAATGGAGAATTAAAAAAGTGTGGTATAGTGAGGAGCCCTCGATTCTTGTTTAAAATTAATAATAATGATAAGTATATTTCTTACAAGTATAAACCATGTCAGGTGAAACATATTAAGAAGGAATTTCTACCAATTACAGAAGCTGATATAACAGGTTACAAGATAACACTGTTTGAAATGGAAGAATATAATCGGAGTTTGCCAACAACAGAAGAACTAAAAAAATATTTGAAAGAATATTGGTTTTATGAAAATGCTCAAAAGAACTTAATTCCTTTTACAGTAAAATATAGCAATGTAGGAAATAAGAAAGCAAATGATATGCATATTTGTATTAGCTTTTCTGACGGATTGTTAATAATGACAAAAGAAGATATTGAAAAAATGGTAAAACCTAAAAGACCAAAAACATTAGAAAATCCGATCGATAAATGCAAAAAAGAGGCAAGAGGATATGCGCAAATTGTGCAAAAAACTGCGGATAGAGAGCTTGTCATAGGACATTCAATTCACTTAAGTACCAAAGGAAATGAAAATCATCGAGAAGATATAAAAGATAACAATCTAAATATTTGGGTTATTAGTTTGATTCATACAAAGGAAGAATGTTCTAAAGAATATTATTTGATTCCAATGGGTAGGGGAGAGTATAAAGCAAGGATTTCTGCGATTTGTGAGGAGCTTGAGGAAGACGTTATTCAGGAATTTGAGATTATTGTGGAATAAACAGGATGAGGGTTATTATATAGAAGAATTTTATGAATAAGGATTTATAAAATCAAAGTTAGAATCACATAATACAAATGAAATATTAGTGGCAAAGAGCAATCAAGTTGTGGATTTTGTTTTGATGTTATGATGAAGATAATATGTGATAAGAAAGAGTATGCATTTGATAAGGCAAAAGATACAGTGAAAACATTGATTGGTATTTTAGGAAATAATAATTTCTGTCCGTTATATATGTCTTCGCATATGGCGAATTTAAGAACTACATTGGAGACAGGATTTCCAACAGTACAAAATAAGAAAGCAGGGCATGGACAAGGTAGTACGGTGGAAACTATCTCAGATGAGTTTGCGGAGTATGCATTGAATTTAGCTACGACAAATATTGTGTTGTTGGTGGGGATATATAAGAGGGGGAAGGTAGAAATAGCTTTGTAGATTTTGTCGCGAAATTTACGGTAATTATTATAGAAAATTTAGAGTGGGGAGAGCAAAGAAATGGAAAAAATGATTATTGGTATATTTGGTGTTACTTTTAGAATGTTGCTAAGATATTGGGCGAAGGATAGTAAAGTGTTGAGTGCGAATATTGTAGATGTGGAACAATTTGCTCAACAATGTGGGTTGAAAATATGGGAAGCAAAAAAGTTTAATAGAACAATTGAGGATTTTATAGATACTACAGCAGAGAATTTTATAGAGGAATTTGGTAGTCAGATAGAGGGCGAGAAACGAAAGACAGCAATTTTTCAACAAATTCAAGAGGATATAGAAAAAATTAGTATTAGTGATGTTCAATTGATATCAGCAATATCTAATCCAGAGGATTTACGCAATCTTATTATGGAACAATCAAAAAAGGAGCGTGAGTCTTGGAGTGATGTTGAAATAGGGACATATACAAATTGTGTCAGATATATTTCTAAAGCAGGGATGGAATTTGTTTCTAAGTTGCCTAATTTTACACCAAAGGCATTAGAAGTGATAATTAAGAGACAAGAGGAATATCATAAAGAATTGTATAATATTCTGATGGATATACATTCCATGACAAGTTTAATGAAAAGTATAGATACTACATATCGTGAATATGAAAGTTTATATCGGGAAAAAGTTATTGAAAAATATAGTAAAGTAGAACTAATTGGATCGGGAATTAATAATGCTAGAAACGTAACTCGATATGATATTTCCTCTGCATATGTGGGGTTGAGTTGTGTAAATGAGAATGAATATGAAGAAGAAATTGAGTTGTCTCAAGTGTTTTCATATAATAATGTAGTTTGGATAAAAGGAGAAGCAGGATCTGGAAAAACTACTTTTTTACAATGGATAGCGGTATGTGCAGCTAAAAATGAATATCAAAAAATAGAAAATATCAGGAATACAATTCCAATTATAGTTGAATTGAGAAATACAAGATGGCCAATCGACTTACAAGATGCGGTTAATAGAATAACTTCAGTATATGGAAACAATTGTCCTGATGGATGGATTATGGATTTATTAGAAAGAAAAAGAGTTGTTTTGCTATTTGATGGTTTGGATGAAATAAATCAAGCAAAGAGATCAGATGTTTATAGTTTTGTAGAGGATATTGTTGAACGATATCCTTACATAAAAGTTTTGTTAACGGCAAGAAATTCAGTAAAAGACTGTATGAACTGTGAGAGTGTTGATTATGAAATTTTGCCTATGAGAATAGACAGTATTAAAAAGTTTATTGTGTATTGGCATAGATCTGTTCTAAGAAAAGATGCGATTGAGAAAGATAGGGAAATAGATAGATTACAGTACAATTTAAAGAATAAAATAGTGGAGAGTCCGCCACTGAAAGCATTAGCGAAGAATCCACTATTATGTGCAATGATTTGTGCATTGAATTATGTAAATAATGAACAATTACCAGAAGGAAAGATGGAATTGTATGAAAAATGTTGCGAGATGTTGATGGATGCCAGAGACAATCAAAGAAAAATTGATGGTAATATTTATGAGCACTTGCCTAATTTAAATTACGAAAAGAAACGTAAAATATTAGAGGAACTATCCTATTGGATGATGAATGGTAATGTATCATCTGAAAAAAGGGATAATGTAATAAAATATTTAAATCATTTAATAGAAGATACAAACATTTTATCTGATAAGAAGAATGAATATAGTGCTGAAGACGTTCTCAATTATATGATAGATCGGAGTGGAATTATTAGAGAGCCAGAGGAAGGAACTATTGACTTTATTCATAAAACATTTATGGAGTTTTTGGCAGTTAAAACTATATGTAGGAATTGTGATTGGAATGTTTTGGTTAGAGAAGCATGCAATTCTAATTGGAAAGAAACAATTATTATGTGTTTTCGCGAAATGGGGAAAGAGAATGTATCACATGTATTAAAAAAACTGGTATTTGAGAATGAATTTAGAGGTGATGATAGATATATACTAATTGCATCGTTAGGCGCATCTAATGCGATATTTCTTTCAAGTAGTGATATAAAAGAACAAATAGACAAGAAAATAAAGAAAATGATTCCTCCAAGGCAAAGCGACTTGTCAGAAATAGCACAGGCGGGGACGTATTTACTACCTTTTTTAAAAGATTCAAGACATTATTCAAATGATGAAAAGCAAAGGTGCTTGAATTTGATTGACCGTATAGGTACAGAAGAGGCAATTCCAGATATACTATCTTATGTTGAGGGTAATGGAAATATCTCCGTAAAAAAATATGCGTTAGATATGTTGAGTGGATTCCAAAATTCAATTCTTGAAGAATATAATGTCAGAGAACAATTAGTGAAAATTTTGTTGGATTTAACTAGTGAAGATTCAATAGTAATTTGTGAAGGCATGATTAACATAATAGGTAATGAAAAGATATTAGATAAAGATATTGAGCGAATTGAAAAAGTAAAAGCATTACATTTTATATGCGGTGTACAAGAAGAGAGCATGTATATAGGGGAAACTGATATTTTGTGGTATTTTAAAGGATGTAGAAAGGTTACGCTAAGTGGCAATATACAAAATGTACGTTTTTTGAAACAATTCGCTTACATAACAAATTTAACAATAAAGTCAGATAGCGATTTATCTGAGGTTATTGAGAACTTGAGGAGTAACAAAAGTTTGATAAGTGTTAAGAATTTATATATTGAAGCAGCACATTTAGGCTATTTCTATGAACAGGATTTATATAGTATGAAAAATATTGAGACTTTTGAACTCCATTGTGCTGATAAAAATTTAGAATTGAATATTGACAATTTTGATTATTTTCCTAAACTTAAAAAAGTTGTTATTGAAGTGAATGATAATTTGGTGAAGGATATATGTATACAGATACCTGTATGGAGAGGAAAAAATGACGATTTAGAGATAGTGTTATGTACAAATACTTGATTTATAATTGTAGTGTCTATGTAGTAATACAAAGATTAGACATCGAAATTGGAATTAAACTTTTTCGTTGTGATGGTCGGAAAACAGCTAAAAAATTATATAATAGAATTAATCATATAATAATGAGCGGGGTTGTACATATGGCAAAGATGGATTTGATGTTAGGAGTGCTATCAAGAGTTTTGGGCGATTTTGTGACAAAAGTAGTTAGTGATAGTGTAGATGTTTTAAAGAGTGCAATTAAAGATGCAGATTTAAATAGGAAATCTCGTAATCAGAATTTACAGGCACAGTTGTACCTTACAATAGTAGATGCTTTAAATGCATATACTTATAACAAATATAAAAATCAGGAACACTTGTATGATGCGGCTGAAAGTATACTAAAGGTGTTTATGTGTAGCAAGGATGATACATATGACTTGAAGATAGGTCTAAAAGTACTTGTTTCAGGTGTGGATGATGATGCTTGTAAAGAGTTTTTAGAAATTTTTTACCATGAAATTTGCAAGAGTGAGCATAGAAATTTGTATAATGAAATTGATATGCTCTGGAAAAAGCGCGAGAGAGAATATGACTATACTGAATTCGGAGAAAGTTCTCAAAGTGTTAGAGAGTTACTCAATAAATTAAGTGATTTAGAAAATTGTGTCGAATATATAAAGGAAAAAGGAGACGATGAAAAGAAAGATGTAGTGAGATATGAAAATGCAATAGATGTAATAAATAGAGCAGAAGAATATGCTGATAAATGGAATAGCAATATGTTTTTGAATGACTTCAATCAAAGAGATGAAAATGCTGGCGTTAATGTAAAATTGAAAGAGATATATTTGGAAAAATGTTTGCCACATTATATATGGGAATCAAATGAGAAGGCATCATCTGATTTAAAGGAGCTAATAAGTGAATATGTAATTAGTAATACTGATAAGAAAATGCTTTTAATTTTAGGACAAGCAGGAATTGGGAAAAGTACGCTTATTACATGGATTATAGCTAATCTTATAAAAAGTGAAGAACAGATTTTAGTGTATCAGTTTGCTTCCGACTTAAATAATGTTAATTGGCTGAGTGATAATATAATTAATGAAATTCTTAAAACACTTAATTTGAAAGACGCTGATTTAGAAAATAAAATATTAATTCTTGACGGATTTGATGAAATACAGGCAAGTAATGATAGAGAAAAAATATTGAATCAATTGCAATATGAATTAAATAGGATGAACAATTTAGAAAGATTTTCTTTGATTATTACATGTAGAGAAAATTATGTATATAGAATGCAAAATATTGTATGTGACCATATTACTTTGCAAGCATGGGATAGTGGACAGATACGTAGTTTTTGTGAAAATTATGGAAGATTAAGTTTAGGTGAGGTAAACAGTGACACAATTAATAGGATAATAGATAATAAAGAAATATTAGGAATACCTCTTATTTTATACATGCTTATGGCATTTAAAATTGAAATTAATAGAAATGATTCCATTATGGATGTATATGATCGAATTTTTTCATTAGATGAAGGAGGTATATATAATAGATGTGTAAAAGATCAGAGTTATGCACCAATACATAGAATTAGTGTGATTAAGCAGCAAATATATCAGGTTTCTCAACAGATTGCATTTTGGATTTTTGAAAATAATTCGGAGTATGCATTTATTCCTGAGGAAGTATATGGAAACATTTGCGATATTGTGATGAGTAAATCTGAAGATAGAAGTGAGAACATAAAACAAGATATTTTACTTGGAAATTATTTTGGATTAATACAATATTGTGACGGTATTGAAAGAAATGAACTACATTTTCTGCATTATTCTATTTATGAATATTTTGTTGCAGTATATTTTTTTGAATCTATATATAATTTGACTTCTAAAGAAGCGGTTGCAGGGAAATTAGGATTTTTACTAAAACGAGGATGTTTATCTCAACAAATACTTGCATTTATAAAACATAAATTTGATAATTTTAAAAGAAATGAATTTCCCAATATTCTGAGGGACAGTTTTGAAATGATGATACAGAATGGTATGACATATTACGCAAATGAGTCATTTTTAAATGTTATTGATTGTGAGATAAATGTATTTTTTAATATGCTTGAAATTATGCATTTATGGAATTTTACACAAAGAGAGTTTAATAATAAAATAGTCCTTTACTTTCGATACAATAATCGGAGTACATTCAATTTAACAGGATTTAAGTTGAAAAAAGTAGATTTGAGAGAAATAAGTTTAGCAAAATCAAATTTAAGAGAGGCAGATTTAAGGGAAGCGAATTTAGGAGAAGTTGATTTGAGAGAAGCAAATCTAAGAGAAGCAAATCTTAGAAAAGCATGCCTAAATGGTGCATACTTAAGAAAGGCGAATTTGATTGGAACCAATTTAATCGGTGCTAATTTAAGTAGAGCAGATTTAAGTAGAGCAGATTTAAGTAGAGCAAATTTAATTGAAGCAACTTTAGTTAATACAGATTTAATCGGGGCAGATTTAATTGAAACAGATTTGATTAGGGCAGATTTGAGTGGAGCAAACTTATTTAGAACGAATTTAAGTGGAGCAGATTTAAGAGAAGCAAAAATTAATGAAACGGATTTTGTAAATGTAAATTTGAAAGAGACTATTTTTGATGAGGAACAGGCTAGGTGGCTTTCTGATAAATGCGATCTAAGCGGTAGCAGAGTTTATCTCTCTGAAGAGGAGGAGATTATAAGTTATGAAGAATATTGTATTAAGAATCGGCAAGTATAATATCAATACTAACTTTAGCAAATGTATAGTGAGTTTTAAAAGTGCTTTTGTAAATAATGATTTTGGAGAGTTTATATAGTGAACTCATATTTAATAAGACTTTTTCTGTATACGATATACAAACGACTACGAGAAAAGCGTAAGATAATCTATTTGTTTTGGTACTAATTATTACTGGTGTATGGTTGAAATATTAGAAATTCATAGTTAGTAAAAAGGACATTAGTTTTTCTAATGCCTTTTTTATTGCTAAAAAGCAAATAAGAGGAATAATCATAAAGATAAAGCTGTTTATGCATAAAATTAAAATATAATTCATCAGTAAAATCTATATTAAATAGAGGATAGTATTTTAGACAGCATAATTCTATCGAAACCAGAAATGAGACATGTATTATAGATCATCTGAACAAAACCATTCAAATAAAGAAAACCCAACAGAAAACTAAAAGATTGTTGAAACACCGATAAAATAAGGTTTTCTAAATGTTTAAAACAAAAAGAAAGATAGATAGCATCCGTTATTATGATTCAATCAATAAAATACATATATTTATTTTTCTTATTTGGTTTTAATTGCTATCACTTTATGTATAATTCAATGTTTTATAACACATTTCAAATAGGCAGTCCAGAAGAAGGGAGGATACAACAGATGGATAAGATGAAATGGAAAAAGATAATCATAAAAGATAAGTTCCAGACGGAAAATGGAACAATACATAACATCCAGAGGATCTATATAACGCTCTGCAACACAGAAACAGGGGAATACTTGATCTCCCCATTCTCAGATTTCTTAAATGAATTTGCGGGCAGGAAGACAGTCACAGTTTCACTCGCAGCGGACATCATAACAAGATTTTTAAATTATGCCATTTTTCACAAGAACAGGACCATAGATACCCTGACGGTCCAAGATGGGATAGATTATTTAAACTCTATCACGGAAACAGCACAAAAGAAGACACAGAGCGAGTATGCCCATTACTTAACGCGATTCTATGCATTTCTCGATAAAAAAGAAGCACTGAAAGCTGTTTCTCCAGAAGAATTAGAATATTCCACCGATCAAGAGGGACACAGGGTACTGGAAAACCCATTTACAGGCAGATTCATTGAAGGGGAGAGAAAGGATGCGGAGCTGATCCACAACATTGAACCAGAATATCTCTACACCTTTATAAAGACGGCAATGGATGAAGTGCCAGACATTGCATTAGGCGTGTTCCTACAGTGTTTTGGGGGACTTCGTAAATCAGAAGTTATTTCCCTTGAATATAAGAACATCTCGATAACGACTGTGGGAGATAAGAAGTCCATGCAGCTTACCTTAAAAGATAAGGATCTAAGGGAAGATGTTTCCACCGCGTTTCTCGCGCACTGCAAAAGAAACAGGATACAGACAGTGCTTCCAGCTTATGACGGCCTGCTGTGGGAACTGTTTGATAAGCATAAGGAAAGATATAAAAAAGAAGGGTGTTCCGCTGTGTTTGTGGATGCAGACGGAAGGGCGATGACAGATGCAGTCTATTATAAGAGGTTTTCCATCCTGAAAGAGAGATTCATAGAAAGACTCAGAAATTCTGACAATTTCGATGCAAAAAGCTATGCGGTATATCTGAGCACCTATAAATGGTCCACCCACTTATGCAGGGGGATATTCAGCAATCTCATCGCGCAGGGGACAGATAATATCATGGAGATCGCGGCGTGGAGAGGTGATAAGAACTTATCATCAGCGCTCAGTTATCTTACGGATAGGAAACAGATGGATGAGAATGCCCTCCATATATTGAATGAGCTTTATAAGGAGGAGATTGGTTGATATGCAGAAGCCGACATTAGCTGAAATCAGGCGCAGATACAAAGAAAAGTATAAAAAGAGACTGAGTGCAACAGACGCTGTGTTAGAAAGGAAACTGGAAGAATACAGGGTCTATCAGGGCGGGCAGGACTGTTTCGGTGAAGGGCAGGATGCACAGGCAGAATGTGAAAAGATTGTAGATTTTTTGATGTTGCAGTATAACGCCCTCCATGAAAAACAAGTACAAGAAAAATATGACCTTCTGGTAAAGACACTTCCAAAGAATTATCAGAAAAGATTTCCAGACACGATCAGGCAGCACGCTGGATATACGAGGTATCTTATCAATAAAAGAAAAAATCTGAAAAGGAATATGGCAAACCATTTTAAGGCATTAAAGACAATGCTTTCTTTAATGGATAAGGAGATAACGGAGTATTCCGATGAAGAACTGGCTGAACTGATCAGGGATAACAGTTTTACTACTGCTGCAAGACAGTTTGCGGTCTGGTTTTTAACATATATCTATAACCAAAAGCCTGAGCAGTTTAAGTTTAGTTTGGAGATGAGTATGCTCAGGAGGGAAACGGTAAGAGGGGAAGAAGATTTTTATACCTCCGAAGAATGGGCCGTCTTTGCGGATGTGTTCTTTGATATTGACAGGCACATAAAAAGGGCGTATGAAGACTGCTTTTATGCAAGGTCGTGGCTGTATGCCCTGCTCCATATGTCGCTCGCATGGAGGAAGTCGGATGTGCTGCATATCCCCGCATTGGAAAACCTGATTGATATTTCTGAATATACATTGGATTGGTTTGAAAATAACACTTTTTCCATAGCAGACGCACAGCAGGTCATAAACCATGTGAAACTGGCGGCGGAACAGTACCATACACAGAAGACAGGTGCAAAGAAACATTTCAATATCCCGCAGGCAGCACTTCTTCCAACGGCAATAGCCTTTATCATCTGTGAACAGTGGAGAAGAAAAAAGGGACAGGCTGTGCTGTTTGAAAAATTTTATGCAGATACAAAGAAAATGACGGAAATGTTTGGACTGGAAACAGGGTTCTTAAGCATGAAAGCGAACAGGACGCTTCTTTCCATGTTCAATGAAACAGCAGGCGGAATGGCTGAATTATCTGGAAAAGCAGGCACACTCACTTCCTATATGCGATCGCATAAGACTTCCAAAATGGGAAATGCCAATATTACCAAAGTATATCTGCGCTCTACTTACAATGAGAAAGAATCTGTCAATATGGGGAAACAGAGCATAGACAGGGGATTTTTCGGATGGCTGTATGACAGGCTGCTCGATCTGGCTGATAACAAGCAGCGGACATTTAAAGAAAACACAGAGCTGATCGTCCAGATGAAAGAAGCGCTTCCTGCAAGGAACGTGGAAAGCATTTCAGGGGCACTATATGGAACTATAAAAGAAAGGGAAATACTGCTTAACGAGATCTATTCGTGGCAGGAGGATGAGATAAAGGAGAAAACGGAACTCCTTTTTTCTGGAAAACTGATGAGCAGGACTGCGGATGTATCCTGCCTGATGAACGGCAGATGCCCCTATCCCACAGAGGATAAATGTATGCTGTGCAGGTATTCCATCCCGACAACCTTTTCGCTGGTAATGGCAGGGGATGAACTGAAAAGACTTTTGACAGAGCTTGGGAGGACAACTGCGGGAGATGTGACAGACAGGATCAGTCTTACCTACCAGATTGGGAAGTTAATCATGATCTTAAAAGAAGCCATAGACAGATTTGGGTATGAATACATAGAGGCTTATATTGATTATCAAGAGATAAATGAACTGATCAAGAAAGAAACACCTAACATGATATTTTTGGAGGAGATACAGAATGACAGAAAATAGAGATAATTTAAAGAAACAGGGGATGACGGTGAGGGAGTATGTCGGGGAGAATAAATCGTCATATCTGGTCATCAAATATAAGATGAACAATACATCTGAGGAAACCTATATAGAGATGTTTCATGAACTGAAAAGAACAGGAGCATTTCTCAACGATTCCTATGATGATGACCTCTGGATATGCTTTGAAGATAAAGACAGTCCGACAAGGAGACTATCTTTCTCCTTTTTGGAAGCGCATCCTCAGATGGAGAAAGCAGTAAAGAATTATCTGCTGGTAAAGCTGTATGTGCAGAAATGCAGGCTGCTCACTGTGACAAAACGGTTATTACATATAAAGCACTTTATGGAAGATACAGATTTCGTTAACCCTGATAATGTGAAGGATTATCAGATGCTTATAGGAACATGGAATGGAAACAAAAAACGGGAGGCGATTGCAATAAAAGAATTTCTGGAGTTTTCCAATCTTGACCATGCAGGGTTGTATTATGATCTGGTAAAAAATATCAAGAAAGCAGAGAACAGTTACAGGGAGCTTCCAGATTTTCAGGGCGTCCTTATCTTTGACTATATCATAAACGACTATTGGGAGAAGATAAAGGATTCAGAGGATAGATACAGACTGTTCCCTGTCATCTTATGGTGGAAACTTACGACAGCCATCCCCACAAGGCCTGTCGAGTTTTACAATTTAAAGAGGGACTGCATTTATGAAAGAAATGGAAGGTACTTCTTTAAGATTGAAAGATTAAAGACAGAACTTGGCAAAAAGTTAGCGGTAAGCGATATTGTCACGGATTTTGAGATCAATGAGGAACTATACTTCCTGATCCGTGACTATGTGGATTATTGTAACGGGATTGATGACTGCATCTATCTGATCTCGCCGCCGACCTGTGACATGATTTACAGAAATAAAGTCTTAAATACAAGACAGAAATTCATCACTGAAAAAATGAATATCTATTACCATGCCTTCCAGAAGGAAGTTGTGGAAGGGCAGTACCACTATAAAATGGTCAGAAGCCGTATGACTAAAGACAGGGAGATTCCTTATATCTATTATGGCGATACAAGGCATCTGGCGATCATGAATATGATGCTGCAGGGAGTAAACCCCATATACATAGCACAGATCGCAGGGCATCACACGCTCGATGCACAGGTGGGATATTATTCACATCTGGAAACAATCACTACGGCAAAGAGTTACATCTTAAACCAGTTTATGAAGGGAAATAACCTGTTGAAAAGGCTTTCCAATGATGTCAATATGGGAGAAAAGGTTATCGAGAAGGAACTTTTGGGAGCTGATTATTTTGCCCTGCCCAAAGTTGCAAAGGGGCAGGGAAGATGCAGTTCCAAGAATATCCCTTATGAATGCAACCATAAATCCTGTCTTTTCTGTAAATATTTCTTTCCAGAAAACGTGTCGGAAGACCTGCTTACCTACTATAAAGAAGAAAATGACAGGAATATGGCGTTTGTCAAAAAGTCACTGCAGAGCCTGATCGGGCAGATAGACCTAAGAGACGATGCAGAGCTACAGCAGAGTGCTTTACAGCTTAGTGTTTTATTAAATCAGAAGATAGTGTTAGATTCATACCAATATAAGGAGGAAAATAGATGAAAAACAATAAAGGCGGCAGGCCCGCAGGCTATACAAAAGAGCAGTTATTGGAGATACTGCTGCAGTACACAAAAGAACATCCCGACCAGACGATAAGGCTGTTTGAACTGGAGGCAGCCACAGGGATCAAAAGACATGTCTGGACTTACAATATGAAAGAGGAAATAGACAGGATCAACAGGGAGATACAGAAGGTAGAGACTGCACGCACAGGTATCTCGCTCCCGTCAGCGGAGCAGATACTGACTTCCTGCAAGGGCAATGAAGAGAAACTGGCGGTGCAGATACAGACGCTGATCGAGATGGTGCAGGATATGAGCAGGTATCAGGATGCGGCGAAGACAGTCAAGGTGATGCAGAAAGATTACGAAAATAAATTAGACGAGCTTAACTGTATCATTAAAGAGAAAGATAAGAAAATCGAAGAACTGTTCACGCAGATCAACAGGCTTGCCATTGATTCGGAGAATCCAAACATTCGGAAAGAAAAAGGGATCAAGAGTAACATTATCGAATTTACGCCGCAGAATATGAATGAATTTAAGAGCAGGGCAGAAAAACTGCTGCTTTGATTAAAATAATATGTTATTTTATGACATCTTATAAAACAGAAACTACAGAATATAAAACAGAATAAAATATTATGACATAATATGTCACAAATTGAAATAAGTGAACAGGCAGTTGCATTTAAGGTGGCTGCCTCCATATCAAAAGAGAAGGGAGGGTAGATTGCATATGCAGTTTAATATAAAAGATCCGAAGGACAGGGAGAAATTTCTCCTAGAGATTATGTATTACATAATGGATGCGGGATATTTGGAGCAGAAGAAATTTCTGCATATCCCAGAGGAATACATATCGGCAGGCGGTTATCCGCTTGGTCTGATATGGGCGGAACTTAAAGAGGCATATAATCAGAACCAGTTAGCGGAAGAAGAAATATGGTTCCTGCTAAAGATAAGGATGCAGCTCACGGATTCCCCGCAGAAAGACCTGTGCATATGGCTTGGCAGGGCAGATGAAGTAGAAGTGTATTACAAAGAGCATGGAACGTTATCCATGCCAAATACGATCCTGTTTCATGACGGGGTGAATATGTTCCAGTGGATACATTACCAGAAAAAGCTGTATAAACAGGGAGAACTTTCATCCTACCAGATCACGCGGCTTGAAAGCATAGGAATAAAGTGGATCAAACCAAGAAAAATCTCTGAGTGGGATGCAGCATACAGTTATGCAAAACAGTATTATGAGGAGAATGGACATCTGTTTGTGCCTAAGAAGTATGTTACTTCCGAAGGGGCTGCACTTGGGAAATGGATCTGGGAGCAGAGAGACAGCTATCTTGGATTATCAAGCCGCAAGATCAGCGATAAAAAGATAGAGATGCTGGAAGAGATTGGGATGTTCTGGGAAGACCTTAAAAATGCGGAATGGGATTGGTTTGTGGGGCTTCTCAGGGAGTGCATCAGGATAACAAAGAAACCTTTTGCTATCGGGAGAAATTATAGATATAAGAATTATGCACTTGGGGAGAAAGTGAGTGAAGTGATCGAGCAGTATGCGGATGGGAGTCTGACGGCAGAACAGGAGAGAAACTTAAGACAGGCTGGGTTTAAGTTTAATAGGCATATTAAGTGAGAAAATGGAAATCAGAGGCTCTAGTTTTTTAGAGCCTCTATTATTTTCAATAATTTCTGTCTATCCGTTTTAGAGGTAATACCAGCATCTTCAAGTGTATTATAGAATTGTTTCAAATTTTCTTTATAAGAATCATTTTTGAATATATGTTGATTGATTGAATTATATTTCTGCTTAATATTGTATCTGACGGTAGATACAATTAAGATTACAATCATTAAAAGTGTTATAGAGATTACCACAATACCCAAAAACGCATATCTATTTATTCCAAGCATAGCATTCCCTCCCTTTGACATTTTTCAATCATTTGAAAGGAAATAAAAAAGACAGAATTCTCCTAACAAATGAAACGAATCACCAGTCGAATATTCAAAACAATAATAGCCAAAGTTTTTCATTGACAAATCCCAAATTGACTATATAAGTTTTGAAGATTCTTGCTAGGAAAATCTATCTTTTACTATAAAAGCAAGAAATAAATATTTATAGAGCAAATATTACATACTAAACTTATCTATATAAATGCTACTATACCTTATGCTGATATGTCAATATCTTTTTTGGGAATTTTGAATAAAATTTCTTCTATATTTTCGACAAAAAATGAATATGAAGCTGCTTTTTTATTAGAATGTTAGAATTTTATTTTAGTTTCCCGAACGGGTCGAGCGCATCTCAAATAAAAAATATGGGGAGAGTTCAGCGGACTGTCCCCATATTTTTTATGGCCCTGTTCAAGGTTGTCCGCCTGCGGACAAATTGTTTCTGCTGGCAGGAACAATTTCCTTGATAGCGGAGCGTAAAGGGTGAGACAATCTGTTCATGGTTTGCCCGCGCGCGGGGAAAGCATAGATTGGCGAGACCCGTTTCCTAACGTAGAGCCATAAGCTCAGATTTTATAAGAATAGGGATTGAAATTACTGGATTAGCAGTTGATACCCTTTTCTTGTTAATGTCTTGTATTAATTATTTAAATTGATTTTGTATTATATTTTGTCTATAATAAATTGCAAAGAGTATTAAAATTAATGATTGATACAAGGAGACGCAGAAGATGAGTTTTGATGCACACGAGGAGAAAATTAGAAAGATATTTTCAGGAGATGCCCAATTTACTATTCCAAGAAATCAGAGAAAGTATGTTTGGGAAGAAAAACAATGGAAGGAATTGGTAGGAGATATTGATTATATAAAGAAACGTAAAGTGAATTCTTCGGAGGATATTTCCCATTTTTTAGGTAGTTTTGTTTTGCAAGAGAATGAATCAACATATGAAATAATAGATGGTCAACAAAGAATCACAACATTGTTTATTATGTTGTCGGCAATATGTATATTGTTTAATGAAATGGAATGTCAAGAGGAACTTGGCAAAACAAGGCAGTATTTAAGCGGAAATATTGGGTTGAAATCTCAGTATATGAGATTGGAAAATAAGAATGTCTCGAACATCGCTTTTATCATGGCACAGGCATGTACTTATAGAGAGAATTTACAGGGAAATGAGTTATTGGATCGAGCCCTAATAAAGAGAGATAGTGACGGAAATAAAAGAGTAATAAATTGTTTGCATTTCTATTATGATTATTTTTCAGAGAATTATCATACTATAGAAGAATTGGTTTCAATAAGAGATATTATCCTGGATATGAAAGTTATCCATATCGCTTCAGAGGATGAATTAGATTGCTATGATATTTTTGAAATATTAAATGCAAGAGGGGTAGATCTTGAGGATAGTGAATTGCTGAAAAATTATATTTTTAAATATGCACAGCCTCAATATACAATTGATAGGGCAAAAGAAATATGGACTCAAATTGAAGAAAATATGAGTGCATGTAATGGTAATATGGAACAGTTTTTATCACATTTTGTTACATATAGGTATTATAAGCCAACAAAGGATGAAGGTGTTTTTCGTATTATTAAGTCCAATACTGACAAAAACGAAGTGAATAATTTGTTGGATGATATATTGAAAGCCAGTGAACGTTACGTTGTTTTTTATCATCCAGATAAGGCTAGTACATCTGTTATCACAAAATGTTTGCAATTTTTTGAACTAGTAAATCATCGGCAATTTCGACCTTTATTCATGGCATTAATGGAAGCGAAAGATCAAGAATATTATTCAGATAGGCAATTAGATGATATTTGTATTTATCTGAAAAATTTTTCGTTTGCATATACACTTGTTATGAGAAATACTTCAAATACTATAGACACAAAAATCCATGAACTTTCTCAAGAGGTATATAAATTACATTCAGAAGCAGTGCTTAATAAAATAAAAATAGAATTGGATAAATTTTATCCTAGTTACAGTGAGTTTGAGTCTGCATTTTTAAATATTGGATTTTCTAATAAGAATAAAAAATTTTCTAATTCAAATAATAGAAAGCGGATGCGATATATACATAGTGAAATTGAGGAATATGAACAAAAAACAAATGAATTGACTTGTAATCTTAAAGAATGTAATCTGGAACATATAATGAATGATTCTGAAAGCGATGTATGTAGTAGCAGGGTTGGAAATATTCTTCTTTTATCAGAACACATAAACAATAATATGGGAAATAGTTCGTTTGGCGAAAAGAAGGAAAAACTTAAGCGATCACAATTAGCCACGGTCAAAAAATTCCTTGAAAATTATGGAGATTCAGATGAATGGAATGAGGGGAAGATAGAAAAAAGAACAAAGGCTATATCGAAACTAGCATATGATAAAGTATGGAAATTGTAATAATCAAATATTATAAAAGCGGGGAGAAATCCCTGTTTTTATAATATTTGATTATTTTTGGAGCTAGTGCAAAAAAGAATGATATATTTTTAAAATACAGATAGACTTAGAGTGTTTAATTAAAAACAACATAATTGTTCAATTTTTTTGAATAACTTTTAATGATTCATTTATGATGATAAAGATTATACAACTTTTATCTGTTGTGGTTAGCAGGGGTTACGGCCGCCAGCTATTCTTTAACCACGTTGCAACGATTCAACAGGAATAGCTATTCACATAAAAAACTCAAAACGAGAAAAGAAAGGAAAAAATAGAAATGAATAAGAATAAAATTTTAACAGCAGTGATGGCTGGAACAATGATGATGGGAAGTGCTCTTCCTGTATGCGCAGCAACAACAGATTATGATCCTATTTCACAGACAGAGGTTGGAGAGGATGGTACATCAAGAGATACAGAGGTCCTGTATACAAGAGCATCTTCCTACTCCGTAGTGATCCCTAAGACTATTGTACTGGATGCGGTTTCTAAGGATTCTGATTATGCAGTAAGAGTATATGGCGATATTTCTTCTGACAAGAAGGTAACTGTAGCACCTCAGGATGCACTTACAGATATTGAGGGAATCAATTTCTATATGAAGGATCAGGCTGCTATTGGAACTAAGAAAGCAGATGTTCAGGCAGATGTAACACAGGATGTTGTTGACTGGACAAGTGCTGAGGTTACTGCTGATACTTCCAAAGATGGTAATGTAGCAGCTCCTACTATTACAGCAGGTAACTGGAAGGGAACCTTTAACTTCAATATCGCACTCGCAGATGCGGAGTAATTTTAATAAAGTACAAAATTTTATAAAAAGAATATTTTATATATCAAAAGTAAGGCTTGTGTATACAGGTCTTATTTTTATGCAAGCCGCAAAGTTATACAGATTATAATTATAAATTCCTATCTTCTCTTTAAACTATAATAATGCAGTCCACGGAGAAGATATAAATTATATTTTTCGTGGAACTGTATACGATAAAGGCGACAACAAGAAGCAATAGAGGAATTATTTTGTATAACCCAATATTACATAAACGTTTCAATAAACTTTTTTATGTAAGTTCCATAGAAGATAAGGAGGTAGAGATGAAAAAGAAGAAATTTGTGGGATTAACAGCACTGCTCCCACTGGCATTGTTTGAATTTGTATCATTGCCTGTATATGCGGAAGTCACAGATGTCCAGACAGTAGATACAAGTATAGAAGAAACCAGTGCTGAATGTGAAGTAATTTATAAGTCAACTTATGATTTCTCAGAAGAAATACCTAAGTATCCAGAGCTTGATGTTATGGCGTCGGGTTATGAAGGTGTCTATGATGGAAAATCACATGGAATCACTGTTGACTGTAAGACGGAGGGAGCAACCATTCTGTATGGTACAGATGGAAAAACTTATTCGGCAAAGAAACCTGAATATACGAATGTAGGGACATACGTGACTTATTATAAAGTCGAAAAGGATGGATATACAACAACCTTAGGCTCGGCAGTCGTAAAGATCAAAGAAGCAATGATTGAATTTGATGCAGACGATTGCATCGTCTTTTATGATGGGAAGGACCATAGCATTGATCTATCTGTCAAAACGGATGACTGCAAAATCCTGTACAGTGAAGATGGCATAAATTATTCTTCAAAGAAGCCTGAATATAAAGAGCCAGGGACCTATGTTGTCTACTACAAGATTATGAGGGACAATTACGCGACTGTGACAGGAAGCAGTACAGTGACCATTAAGGAGAAAGATGGTGCTGTCAATGATAACCGTCAAAATAACAACAATCAAAAGAATAACAGCCAAAACAGCGGTCGAGTTGATGGAAATGCAGATGCAGGTATTTCCAGAGTGCAGACAGGGGATGAAAGCCATATCTTCTTCTATGCCGTGATGTTGATTGCTTCTGCATTTGGTTTGACAAGATTAAAGAAGAATGGAAAGGAGAAAAGAAAATTATGAATATAAAAAAGAAAACAACTAAATTGATGTCATTACTGCTCAGTTTTGCAATGGCATTTAGTGGAGTGATTCCTGCATATGCAATGGAAAATACCAATGGTAATTCTACGGCAGTGATAGATGGTGAAGATATCAGTGCAGATGAAAGAAATCTTGAAGATATAACAGTGACCTATAAGCAGGCATCCAGCTTCTTTGTTACGATTCCAAAGACAATCGTGTTGGATGGATGGAAGCAGTCTGCATATGCTGTTAAAGTTTCGGGTGATATTGATGCGGATCAATGTGTTTATGTAGCACCTGTTGATGGGATCGCTGATACAGACAGCATTGACTTTTATATGAAAGACCAAGCATCTGAAAATGCGAAAGAGGATGTTGTGGCGAATGTAACACATAATAAGTTCCATTGGAATTCTACAGAGGTTGCTGAAAATTATAGGCAGGATGATAACATGGTCAGCGCTCCAGATCTGACTGCAGGTGCATGGCGAGGCATTTTCCAGATGGAAATTAAACTGGAGACTCATGTGACACATAAACATAATTATGTGACAACCATCACCAAAGAGCCAACCTGTACGGAAACAGGGGAAAAGACATTTACCTGCGACTGTGGTGACAGCTATACAGAAGAAATACCAGCAAAGGGTCACAACTTTGAAAATGGTGAATGTACTGACTGTCATGAAAAAGATTCTAATCACGAACACAGCTATACAGAAACAATCACCAAAGAACCAACATGTACAGAGGCAGGAGAAAAAACTTATACCTGTAAATGTGGCGACAGCTATACGGAAGTGATACCCGCAAAGGGACATCATTTTGCAGACGGAGAGTGTACAGACTGTGGTGAAAAAGATCCTGATTACCATAAGCACAGTTATGACGATGGTGTAGTTACCAAAGAACCAACCTGTACAGAAGCAGGCGAGAAAACATATACCTGCGGCTGCGGTGATACTTATACTGAAGAGATACCTGCAACAGGCCACAATTACGAAGATAATAAATGTACAGACTGTGGAGAAACAGACCCAAGCCATGTACATCATTATGAACCATATGAGCTTACTATTGAGCCACAGCTTGTCAGCAGTACAAAAGGTGCTTATCCTACTAACTCAGCTAAATATACCAAATGGATGAATAGAGGATCAAAAGATGGTTATAGTGACTTTTATGTAAATAGCATATGTACTGGCGGCAATACAGGATCTCAATTTAATGCTGTGGCTGAGATTGTTTTGCCTGATGATTATGAAGGTGAGTATAATTATAAATACTATTTTACATATACTATGGGTTGTGGCGATAAGGGTGCGGCTGTACGTCTGTTATTAAATGGGAATTTAATACACAGATACAGCCAGTATCAGGTTGTTAGTGCCATAGGGTCTGCAAATACTATTGACACGATTCTCTTACATGCTGGTAAGAATACGATTACTTTACAGGCTCATTTCTATAATGCAGCGGGTAGTGCAAATCCTGATGCAAACCGTTATAACTGGTATGATGTATATTTGGAGAATATCACCTTGTTTGATGGTTCTGAGTACCATATTTGTAATGAATGCGGAAAGAAGGAAGAGCACGTTTTGGGTGAAACAGTCACCAAAGAGGCAACCTGTACGGAAGCAGGAGAAAAGGTGTATACCTGCAGTATCTGTGGAGGCCAGTTTATAGAAGTGATACCTGCAACAGGGCATAACTATGTAGATGGAGTCTGCGATAAATGTGGGGATTTAGATTTGAAATTAACATCAACAACAGTTTTCTCTGCAAGTACTTCGACCAGTACGACAACGGATTCAGGGCATGGACATTATGATCAGGCGATTTTAAACGGTACTTATTCGGAAGAGATCGAGATAACAGAAGATATGGGAGAAAATGATTATCTGCAACTGTATTTTACGGTAACTAGACCCAATAGCGCAATTGCTGCGGCTGATCCTGTAAGTGGTTCTTCCATGCTTCAGAAATATGACGAGGAAACGAATACATGGAAAACAATTTATTCCTACAGTATGTCATATAGCAACCTTACTGATTTCTCCATGCGTAATGCAGAAGGCGGTGGCGGAAATGGAAGGACTGAATGGATTTCCCGAAATTTTCAGTTAGAGAAAGGAAAATATAGGGTATACGGCCAATTCACAGGGAAGAAAAGCTGTGCTTCTTCCGTAGCTCACAATTATTGGTTCTATAGCATTAGAGCTTCCTTATGCCGAATGGAGATAAACGGAGCGGCTGAAACACCATAATTAAAACATGGTTACTGTAACGTGTTTATAAAGACAATAAACAAAAAAGAACTTAGAACTCTCATACTAGGTTCTTTTTTTCTTCTTCATGGAAACCTCTGTTTCCCGCTGCTCTGTAAAGGCTTTTTCTTCTTCGGTGATTTCAAAAGACAGTATATCCTGTGGTTCACAGTGCAGGATTAGGCAAAGTTCATTTATTGTGGACGTGGTAATGGACTCCCCGTGTGACATACGGCGGAGCGTGTTGCTGCTGATGCCGTAATGGTAGATCAGGGAATATTTTGTGACGCCTCTTTTTTTCATTGTCTCCCAAAAGCTATCGTAGCTGATCATATGGATACCTCCGATAACTCTATTTTATGTTATATGTAAAATATTAAACATAAGTAAATGATTACTGGTAGTAAAGTATTGCATATATTTTCCTTGAAACAGAGGGGATTTCATGGTAATATAAGCAATATATTGCACATGTATTTTAAGGGCTTTAAAACAGAGAAAGTATTGACAAGATACAGAATGAGGAGGAACTTATGAGCTTTGCATATGGTTTATTGGGTATCGGGAATACGATTGCAGAGAACAGGAAGGAAAAACAGCGGAAAGCAGCCCTGCCAGATATGAAAAAGGTTTTGGACAGGGAGATGGAGGAATTCTGTGATAAAAAGGCGGCAGAATATGGGATCACCCGTGGGATCAATCTGGTAGAGCTGCAGATGTCTATCGCAAATGCGGATTACTATTATGAAGAAATGTTGATGAAAAACGAAGATGCGGTTGTTTTTCTGGAAGGTGAAAGGGAACAGATTATTTCCCGCAGAAATGCCATGTTTGACAGGATACGGCAACTTCCGATTGAGGGGCAGTATGCTCCTGATAAGAGTGGTATGAGGGTTGGAAGACAGAGCGGTGTGATGAGAGAGGGCGGTCCGAACAGCCTGTTGAAACAGGCAGAAAAGTATATTGAAAATAATGGAATGGATTTTCCAACAGAAGAATATTTACAGGGAATCCATTATCAGTATACAAAGGTACTTGATGAAATAGAAAAGGAGATAGCGATCCTGAGAAAAGGAATCGCGGGGGAGGAATATGTCAATGAACAGTTAAGGCTTTATGAAGGGAAATACAGGGTTTTAAAGAACATTGTCTTGGAATCCGTTGATTCACAAGGGAACACATCAGAGGTTGACGCTTATATCATTACTGATAAGGGACTTGTTGTAGCAGAAATAAAGAATTATGGGAATGAGAATCAGAGGCTGCATATTACCAATGACGGAAGATGGGTGATTGAGGATATCCATAACGGGAATATCCTGAAACGGATCGATAAATCGCCAGTGGAACAGAATACAAGGCACTGTCTTGCGATAGAGAGGCTGTTAGTACAGGAATTTGGAGAAGACTGTAATATTCCTGTGATACCAGTGATATTTATTGCGAATAATAAAGTCAGCATCAGCAATCAGAGTAAGAGCGATGTCATCCGTGTTTCAGAATTTTATACATTTATTAATTCTATACAAAATTCAGCAACGGTATCCAAAGAAATGCAGGAGAAGATTGAAAGCCTGTTAAATGCGCGTAATATAGGTTCGCAGCCTTTTAGGGTAAACAGCAGGTGGAGGATCATGGACTGCATAGAGGAGATGGAGCGGGTTTTTACAAACTATGTCCTGTATAATAATGAAATTGCAGAGGAATATCAGAGGGCAGTTATAAGAAATAAACCTGTAAAAGAGAAAAAGAAAAGGGTATCAAAACGACCAAGCATTAGAACAATTTTACTTTGTCTGTTGCCGTATCTTCCTATTCTGTTTTTTGGATGGACGCCGCAATTCAGGTTAATATTACTGATCAGTTATACAATCATGCTATGTAATATACCACTTGGTCTGGTGGCAATGGTTGTTCTGTATATGCTAATAATCGGATAGAGAAATTTAAGATTTTCTGTTAATTATAAACATAATATCTTGCGGTATCCTAAAAGGCACTTTATAATATATTTTATCAGATTTGTCTAAATCATTTTCATAAAAAGGAGGCCGTTCATGAAAAGTTATATTAAAACAAGAACTGTACAGTCGATTGTAAGGGATATCAAAAAGGGAAAAATTATACTGGAAACAGGTATCCAGAGAAAACAGGACCAGTGGGACAGAAAGAAGAAATCTCTTTTGATTCTGTCCGCCATACAGGAGATTATTATTCCTGGCATATTTGCAAAAGAAACAGTAAATGAGAAAGGTGAGACTGTATGGGAGATATTGGACGGAAAGCAGAGACTTACAGTACTTAATTCCTTTTTGAATGATGAATTCAGATTAGATAAATCTTATGAGGATGATTATGCAGGCAGAAAATTCTCAGAGCTTAATGAAGATGTCCAGAATACCATCAAAAATGCGGAGATCACGATCAATATATATCAGGAAATAGACGAGCAGGAGACAGAGGATATTTTCTGCAGGCTGAACAATGGACAGCAGTTGTCAAATGACAATATATACAGGGCACATATGGGTGCAGACCTTAGAAAGTTTGTGGATGAGGCAGTAAGCAGGCCTTTTATGGAGAAGGTGAATTTCACCAAGGGACAGCTTCGGAAGTCAGAGGATCAGGGCGTCATATTGGCGGCACTTGCTTTGATTTCCGATGAAAGTGTAGCTGATCTTAGTAAAAAGTCAATCATACAGTTTATTGATGATTTTAAACAGCGGTATGATCAGGAGCTGTGCGATATCATACTGGCATCACTTGATGCGTTGGATGAAGCGATTCCTGAGAAGCATAAGAACCTGAAAAAAGTGAGTGTTCCCATGATAATAGCGAATGAGGCACTCTGCCTGAAAGATAGCAAAAAGCAGAAAACCTATGCAGACAATCTTAATGCATTTTTGGATGACTATGAAAACAGGGAAGATTATCTGGAATTATGCAAGACTAGCACGGCAAGCAGCCAGAATGTAGGAAAGAGAAACAGTTATTTTTATGCAATGACAGAGTAGCGAAGTGAGTCTGACAATTTAATGAGACGTAAACGAAAGGACCTTGGAGAAATCTGAGGTCTTTTTTGATGTTATGCATACAAATATTTATATTTTTGACAGCTTTGTATATAACATAAAAACAGGAAATACCTGAAATAAGAAGAAGGGAGAAAAGAAAAAATTATGAATATAAAAAAGTATAGTTTAAAGACAATGTGTGCAGCCTTGGCATGTACAACAGTTTTAAGCAGTATGTTGGCGGCCTATGCAACAGATGTCATTATCAATGAAGCGCCAATGGATGATTCGGCGGAAATTAATTCAATTAATACTTTATCCGATGATTCAACGGGGACAGATACAAGTGATTCTGGCTGGACTACAGAAGAAAACAGCTTTGAAGACATAAAAGTGACTTACCAGCAGTCATCGAGTTATGCAGTGACGATTCCAAAGACAATCGCTCTGGATTCAAAGAAGCAGGCGGCATATTCTGTTAAAGTAACAGGGGATATTGATGCAAATCAATGGGTTTATGTAGCGCCTGTGGATGGAATTGCTGACAGTGAAAATTTAGATTTTTATATGAAAGACTTAAGTGGTAGGAAAGCAGATGTAGCAGCAACGGTAACACATAGTAAAACCTATTGGAGTTCTGAGAATGTAGCAAATGCATATGAAGAAACCCAAAACTGCGTCAGTGCGCCAGATCTGACTGCGGGTACATGGGAAGGAACCTTCCAAGTAGAGATAAGGCTGGAGACAGAAAAGGAGCAGGAACATACACATAACTATGTAGATGGAAAATGTGATTGTGGAGCGATTGATCCTGACCATGTCCATAATTATGAAGATGGAACCTGTACAATCTGTGGAGAAAAGGATTCGTACACAGTGGCACCTGCAGAAGCATATAGTAAGTGGAATTATACCTTAGATGATACTAATAATACTATCACTTTGAACTATTGGGCAGGCTCTTCCTCTGATACAGATGTAATTGTGTATGCAAATTATATGGTTAATGGGAAGACATATAAAACCCAGTTGGCTAGTAATAGGGCCAGTGCTACGAGCGATACATTTTATATGTTTAACGGAGATGCTAGAACAGGAAATACATCTGGTTCCTATTTGTCAAAAAGCAGATATATAAAATCTATAAAATTTAGTAAAGATGTTGATACAAGCAATGTAACGGATATGGGTTATATGTTTAACGCCTGTGAAGCATTGACAGATTTAGACATAAGTTGTTTTGATACAAGCAATGTAACAAATATGCAATGGATGTTTAGAAATTGTGAGTCTTTAACACATCTTGACATAAGTAATTTTAATACGGGTAAAGTAACAAATATGCAATGGATGTTTAGTTATTGTGATGCTTTAGCGAGTTTAGATATAAGCAATTTTGATACAAGTAATGTAGCGAATATGAGTTCAATGTTTAGCAATAGCAAATTTATGAGCCTTGATTTAAGTAATTTTGATACGGGTAATGTGGCAGATATGTCTCATATGTTTGATACTTGTAGTAATCTGGCAAGTCTGAATTTGGTTAGTTTCGATACGAGTAAAGCAACGGATATGACGGCTATGTTTCAACATTGCACTGCTTTAGCGACTATAAATGTAACAGAGAATAAATGGTCAACAGCACAGGCAAAGACATCTTATATGTTCAATAATTGCGGTACATCATCTGTAACATATAAATAAAGACGCTAAACTATAAAATCCTGTATGAGTATTCTCGTGCAGGGTTTTCTTTTCCCCAATATAAAAACTTACTCGTTCCGTTTTTCGCTTGTATTTATTTCCATCTGGTATATAATAAAGAAACTTAACTAAAAAGTATATATTTTGACAACAAAAAAGCAGGTAATGACATACCTGCTCTGACCAAAAATTATAATGAAATGAAGTTACGTATTGAGTAGTACCATTGTTCATTTCTGATTTCCTTATTATTATAACGTATTATCTTTCAAATATTACCAGAAAGTTGAATGAGTAAAAAGTTATATAGATAATATTGCAAATTAAGAAGAAGTCTTCATTTCATGGAAGTTTTGGCATGAACATTCTGTGAGAGGAGGCTTATTTTTATGAATGGAACAATAGATGATTTGATCCCTGACTGGAGGGAAAAGATAAATGAGTCCAGTATAGGTTCGATAAAGTCCAATATGGCGGAAATGCTGCCCATACTGAAGCAGTTGGTTAAAGACAGGAATATAGAGGGGATACAGGAATTCTATCAGAATGTATGTACAGACACAGTGGATATGAACGATGACAGAGACCCTTTCTTTTATAAATTCCTTATGCAGTTCTGCAATGTAGAATCCTGCGATGGGGTAATGGAAGAGAGACCTGAGCCGACAACAAAACACCATTATCTGTGCTTTAAATGTGTGTATCACAGGGGAGAAGAAGATGAGTTTTCTGTCATCACATTCTTTAAGAAGTGGGATAAGTTCTTTCCAGAGTATAAATATCAGTGCTTTCTGATGTACAATAATCTTGTCGGGATGGAGACGTATTTACATACCTATGAATTCAAAGAACCTGTATTTGATGAAAAATATATGGTGCAGTGCAATAATCTGGTCCTGTCTTTCAAACTGGAAGGAGCAGAGCAGGAAAATCTGTTGTATCCTGCAATTCATTATAATGAAGACTGGATCAGCTTTGTTTATGACAAGTTAGAAGAAATGGGACTATATGCAAGAAATGTCCTGATCAACGGGGAAGATTTAACGGTTGTCATTGACCTTTGGAGAAGCATCACATTAAAAAGCAGTTCCCTAAAGTACATCCTTGGAAAAGTGGAAGAACAGTTATTGTTCCGATTACAGGATTACCATGTTTATGATAATGAACACTTTTTTATGGTTCCTGGGAGTATCAATGCAAGGAAGCATATTTCTATCAATAGAAAAACAAAATTGATGTTCTCTAATAAGAATATAGAGGGAGATGGCCTTGTTAAAAGGGAAGATGGCTATTACAGATGCTACTATGTGGGCATGGACGTTTATCCATTTCCTGCGGTCAGTCTGTCCAAACTTGCTGAGACGGTAGGTTTTCCGAAGAAAGCAAAACAGGAAGATACAGATAAGCGTAAAAGAACAGAGTACAAAAAGCGTTTTACCCGTGTTGGCAGGGAGCGGCTGGAAGATCTGGATAAACTAATTGAACTGCGGCAGGATGAAATCAGGGAGAGATTCCACTTCTTTCGGATTATGGGAAATATCTTATTCTATTTGGGAAAGGAACCTGCGGAAGTGCTGCAGTATATGAATGACAGGAATAAGAGGCTTTATGCACCAATCAGCGAAAGATGCCTGTTAAGGATTTTTACATTTTGCAAAGAGGACTATGAGAAATATTTAAGTGATCCTGAACTTGGCATAAAATATACGAATCAAAGGATCGTAGAACTGCTGCAGATCAGAAAACTGGAGCAATGGGAAATGAAACAGCTTATCGGGGAGACTGAAGCATGGGAGAGAAACAAGGTTTCCCATATCATTTCTACAAGAAAAGCATATGCGCCTATCAAGCATGACAAACGATATGCACGGGAGATGAAAGAGGAAGCTGACAAAGAAGAATTCCTGCGGATGCGGCAGCTTGGTATGAGTAATAACCAGATTGCCAAGAAGAAACATGTGGATACAAGAAAAGTGGACAGGCTGATAGGTAAAAATACAGAAAAAGAAACAGAAAGAGAGCTGTTAAAGCAGAGAGTGATAGATATGACAGTGAATGGGAAATCTGCTTCAAAGATCAGCAAAGAATTAGGCGTTTCAGTAAGTACAGTGCGGAGAATTAGAGCAAAAGCACAGCAATAGGGAGCAGGTTCTCCCTATTTTTATTCCCCAAATTTGCGAAGGCCAGTTAAGATAAGAAGGTTTATGCAGGGTGAGCTGCCTGCTGATCGGAAAGCAGTCTGCTCGTCAAAAGAAGTGCATCCCCTCCATCATGGGATACAACTTCTAACTTTTTTCCTTTCAGGGTTTACTACAGAGTATATAGTATTCTTATCTAAATACACAGTAAATACTTTGGTGGTAAGAAAGTTTGACGATCTGTGACACCCCTTATTATCAAAAGTATAATAAGTGCTTTTTTCATAAAAGAAGGCCCAAAAGCAAAACAAGTTGCTAATGAGCCTTTTTGTTAAAATTTAGATTTATTATTTTCAGATAGCCTTAAGCGGATAGTAATAGCCAAGTTCCATTGCAGGAGAACAGAAGGGAGTCCTGATAAGAACATTATCTGGTAAGCAGCTTCTTTCTTTGATAATTGGTTTATAATTACCAAGAAAAGTAATTTCTTCTAAGGAAGTAGCATCAAAACAGTGAGGCGGGATATAAAGAGTGTCTGCACTTGTTGAGAGTGTGAGACGTTTTATACCTCTTGCTTCGAGAAAAGTGTCTGCCTCCAGTTTGTCAAAGGAACCTGTCAAAGTGACGTCCTGTAAATCATCACATCCGTAGAAGATGTCTCTGCCAAGGTGTTCTATATTATTTCCTAATGTTAATGCCCGTAAGCTAGTGCATCCGAAGAAAGCAGCATCATCAACGGAAGTCAGGCTTTCAAAATGTAATTCTTTAAGCTGATGGCAGAAAGCAAATGCCTGATAGCCAATCGCTTCGATTGCAGCATAGTCTTTAATAGACCTCAACTTCTTGCATCTTGAAAATGTACTCGCCTTTATCGTAGTGAGATCGCTGGGCAGTGTAATCTCTTGCAAACGGCTATCGAAGAAACAGTATTCGCTCATTTTGATACCATTTGGTAACTCGACATTATAGCAATGTGAACCTTCAAATGCTCTGAATTGCAGTTCTTTGATGCCGTCTCCAACAACCAGTGCTTCTATTTGCACCTGACCAAAACAATAGGGAGCAATAGAATCAATGTGCTTTCCATAGTAGTAGTGGGGAACAAGCAGATATTGTAAATGTGCATTTGTAAAGGGAAAGTCATATTTCGTAAGGGTGTTAGTAGTTTCGTCAATGATAAAATCATCCATAAAATTTCCTCCTTCAAAAATTAAGTTTTTTATTTTAGCATAGCAGTTTTTTTGGTGGAAATCAGTGCCTAGAAGGATGAAATCGTGCTTTGGAGGAACGAAATTAAAAAAGTTGGGTTTAGCATTGGAAATTTGCGAAGGCCAGTTAAGAGTAAGAAGGTTTATGCAGAGTGAGCTGTCTGCTGATTGGAAGCTGTCTGTCCGTCAAAGAAGTGCATCCATGTCATCATGGAACACAGCTTCTATTTCTTTTCTTTCAGAGTTTCTACAGAATATATAGTATTCTTATCTAAATACACAGTAAATACTTTGGTGGTAAGAAAGTTTGACGATCTGTGACACCCCTTATTATCGAAAGTATAATAAGTGCTTTTTTCATAAAAGAAGGCCCAAAAGCAAAACAAGTTGCTAATGAGCCTTTGAACAGTACCATCTGTTCAGGGGACAGTCCATTGCTTCCCCATAATCTTCTAATTGAAGAACCTTTCTATTGTTTACATCTCTTATTTCACGTTTTGGAACAACGTATCCTGATTAAAGGTATTGAATCATACAAAAGTTTTCTGGTGGGGAGAGAATTACCTCATCCCCACCAAAAGAAACTATGCGAGAGCATAATACTCAAGGAAATGCCTTGAAGTATGCTCCCAACATATGCCCCATGCATCTGCAAGTTTTAATGCTGTTTCCAGCGGTAACTTACAGATAAGTTGGTTATCGTTTGTCCCTTTTGGACAAGCGTATAAACCAACCACACCTAAGCAGCACAAACTTAAATAGTTTGTGGGCTGCAGGTTTCGGATATCAATGTTCTCATGAACATCAGCATCATCTGCTGAGTCCTGAAAAACATCGGAGATGAGTTTTGCCTCATCCTCCGAATATCCGTCATTAACATAGTACGTAAAGTACTTGTCAAAAATGGCCTTGTCCTTAGGAATTACCTGAAAGGCAAGAACAGGGGATGCGTTTCTTTTTGCCGTAAGGCAGTTAAAAATAGTATTCAGCATAGCGAATACCTCCTTATGTATGAGTCATCTTAACAGATGCTAATAGATTATATATGGAATTGTTTTTTTAATAACAATTGAGATAAATTTTGCGAATATTAAAGAATTGAGCTTTTTCGTTTTTCGTAGAAACTATTGGATAGATAAACTTCCGTTTGGCATTCATCTGTTTGAAAAAGGTATGAAAAACCGTCTTTTTGTGCAATACATTGACGGAAACTGATATATACGCTATAATTTACTAGGGGCAAAATATTACATACATAATAAATTACATATATTGAAGGCTTTAATTATGTTTTTTAGACCACTGTATATAATAAAACGACTTGCCTATAAAAAGGGTAGAAATTTTAAAATCGAAAGGAGAAATGTATTATGAGAAAGAAAATTTTAGGTATTATTGCAGTAACATTGACAGCTTCTGTGCTGGCTGCAACCTTAACAGGATGTGGCACTAGGACAAAGGCAACAGATCAGGAAGTGGTTATGGAGGAAGAACCTATCATAGTTACGGATGAAGCGGATTCAGAGGAAGTAACCATTGAGACAGAGGATGAGATCACAGAGACAGAGGAAGTGATAGCTGATGATGGGGAAGCTGATACAGAGATGGATGGAGATATTCTTTTCTACAATGAGATAGGAAAATATCCTGATTATCTGTTAAGCGATGTATTATATGAAGCTATGGAAGAGAAGGCAGTAACGGCTGTTGATGATATCCCTGTTTATTCTGAAGAAGGCTTCAAGGTTGGGCATGTTAAAAGTGGTGCAGCGGTCGTCTTGACAGAACACGGCATTAATACGAGATGGTATCGTTTTGAAAATCCTGTAAGTGGTACGGATTATGATTATTTATGTATGCTTGATGATGACCTTCCCAAAGAGGAAATTCCAATGCTCTCTGCAGAAGAAGTTAAAGCGGAAATTATTGCTGCAATGCTGAATCGCACAGATGAACTTCCAACAATTTTGGATGAGCCAACTTCTGATATGGAAGTATATGAGTGCAGAATACTTAGAGAAGATGATCCTGGCAATTTTACTGTCCGAAGAATGAAAGCTATTGAAAATGAGGATACATTCGAGATTGGTGATTATATGACCTACTATGTTGAATGTGAAGAGGATGGAGAGTTCGCAATCTGTAGGATTTACTATAAGGATTCCAGATTCTAAAATTTGATAAATAATGGAACAGCCTGCTTTTGGGTTGTTCTATTATTCTTTTCATATTTAATGATGGACTATCTATAATATAGAAACCTAAATATAGGCTATTTTACGTAAATAAAGATTTGAGAAAGGAGAATCATTTATGAAGAAGAATTTATTGGCTGTTATGATTATTATGGCTTTGGTATTGGCTGGATGCGGTAAAGATACTTCCCCAGCGAAAAGCAATACAGAGTCATCTGTGAAAGCGGAGGCTACTATTTCTGAAAGTCTTGAAAGCACAGAAAAAGCGGAGGCTAACAAGGATGAGGAGATACCTGATGGAGAGATTGCTGGTAACAAAGATGTTTTGAACTTAAAAGAGTATGAATATGTCTTTGAGGACAGAGATATTGATAAAGACGGTGGAATTGAAATCCATTATGAAAGTTTTAGTCCATCGGATATCGTTTCTTATTATCTTAAAGAAAGCGTGGATTTATATATTGATAATGGGAAATGTATTGGTTATACAAAACCAGATGTTGAAATCAGTGTCATTAGTGAAAATGAAGATTGGTATCTCATCAATGTTGATGGCAATGACAGATATGCAAAGATTGATGACGTGAAAGCAGTTGGCTTTCCTGGCTCAAGGAAGGAGTATTTAGACAGTCAGCAGGATACCGCTAAAGAAATAGAATCTGCGGATATAGTTACTCAGACCAATGAGACATCCCAATCTGTTGAAAGTGATACTGAATCACCTGTATCTGAAACACCGAAGCAGGATGACGTTGCAGAAGCACCTGCTCCTGTAGAAAGTAATAAGTACACTCCAGAAGAGGCGATAGCAGTCTACCGCTCTTTAGTTGAGGCAGGCGGCATGACATGGAACCCTGCTTTAAAAGGGGTAACAAGTTGGGGAACAGGTTGGATTTATCTTGAAAAAGGTCAGCCTGAATGGTGTGCTGCTACAAATCTGGAATCCTTTGCAATGGGTGATACCACAGGAAATCCCTGCACGGAATATTATTTGGAAGTGACAGATTCAGATGAAAATGCTGTTTATATTACGGAATGGCATGATTAAAAGAAAGAGTAAAATGACCTCGGAGAAATCTGGGGCCATTTTGCTTTTTATCCCTAAATTCTTAATAATCAGCACTACGTTTATCTATAATAAAAAAGAAACTTCAAAAACGATGAAAGGAGGAGACGAGAAGAAAAACTATATGTGACGTAGTTTTTTATGACAATTATGAAAGATGAAATGCTTAAAAGAAAATTTATATACATAAAAATACTCTTGCTTATGTTTGCGACATTATTCTTTGTAAATAGGCCAATGACAGCGAGGGCAGAGAGCATATCTCTTGGTGTCATTGGATTTGATGACCATAGGGGAATGATGGCATATATCAATGGTAAGCCTGTGTATTGTATCCAACGAGGATATCCATTTAGAAGTTCTGTTTCTGAATTACAGATGGTATATATTGAAGGCAGTGCTTCACGTGGAGATTATGCAGGAACTATTGCAGGCTGTATGCGTTATCTATTATACAACGTAGAAAGTGGTACTGAAGTGCAGCTATTTCGCGGCTGGGGCGGTTGGACCATAAATGGAGACCATACGGATGCGGCTCAAACAAGCACAGCAGGAGCGCCTACATCAAATGCTTGGCAGGAGGCTTTTGATGAGGATAAAGACGATGATGAAGATACGCCTTATGCTAATAGATACGGTGGAGGTAGTGTTAGAAAATTTTACTTAGAAGTTGTTTTAGCAAACTTATTGACAGGACACGAGGGGTGTGTCGATGTATTTCCAACAACAATGAAGCAGATAAGTTATGCCGAGGCGGGATTTAGTCTGCCACAAGTTTATGCCCAAGCAATTACTAATTACTATTGCTGGGAAGATCCCGATGCAGCAGGTTATAGTGAAGAAGCAAAGTATCAGGCAAAACAGGCTCTTGATTGGGGAATTGAATTCGGATTTGTTACAACTATAGGTGGGACAGGAGATAGATTAATTGTTGTCTACAAAGATTCTACTGGAGTGTACGGAGTTAGTGGTTCAAGTAGTTATTCAGGAAGCTGTGATGGATATATTAAAACCACTATTGGTGGTCAGTATGAAGCAATGAAACTTTACCGCCAAGTGGTATGGAAAACAACCAATATGAGAACAGTCCCGAGTTTTTCACAAAAGAAACCTGAAAGATGTGAACCTATCAAACTTTATTGGGATGAAGAACAACATCTTTATACGGCAACTGTTTCTGACCATAATGGAGTATTGGATTATTTTGAGTTCAGTGTACCTGGCTGTACAGTAACAAATAATGGAGATGGGACACTGACAATCAGTACATCAGGAGCGGTTAACGCGGCAAGTGCACCATCCCAAAGTGGATTGGAACCTGAGGATGGGGTGTTTAAACTGCCAGATTTTTATAGATGGGACTTAGAAGGTGAAGAGGTAACATTCACATATACTTATCTTACACCAGATTATAAAAGTCCTAATCCTGCGGATTATTACGAAGAAGAAGGCAGTGGAAGAAAAAAGACTAGTGGATCAATATATAATCATAGTCATGATTATTCACCAGCTTGTAACTGGTTTTGTGAAACTGATGCGAAAAAGATTACACATTGCACACATGCATATAACAGTTGTGATAACAAACCAAATGCAGGAGAGGAAAAAGATTATGATGAAGCAGGGAATGAAACAGGATCACATTACACCAGACATGAGCATACGGCAGCATGTCATACGCACACGATTGAATGTACACATGAATATGATTGCCCGTATTGGATTAAGTCAAGGGGTATGGGATATGCTGAAACCTATGTAAATAATAGACCATTATCAACCTGCGATATTAAATGGTGTTGTGGGAAATGGCACTATAATACAGGCACACAGGATATTACGGGAAAATATATTGACTGGCAGGATGTATCTGGTGTTTATGCAAGAGGGCAGAAATTGATTGATCCTGAAATCTGCTATATCAAAGTGGAAACAGTTCCTCACGAATTCCCCGCAGAAACAGATACAGAGATCCTGTTAATTGCCGACCATGATGAATGGAATAACTTGACTTATACTGCTCCTAATGGAAAGGTGATCAAACATGCAGACCATTTGAGGGTTGGTGAGAAGTACCATTTGAAGTATATCTATTCTTATAAAGGTGCATCCAAGGGATTCAGGATTGAATTCTCTTTACAGAATAAACCTTATTATCAGTATAATTATCTGGCAAGGATGCAGGCACCTCACAACAATATGCCTATCTACGAACTTAGAACAGGGCTTGCAGGAGACAGGTTTTCTAAGAGCTCCATCAATGTGCCACATGCGAGGCTGGTACAGGATTTAACTGACATTACGATCAGAGGAATGTATGCTACACCTGAGACAGCTTACACGTTGAATGGTGCCTATACATGGGACAGTGAAGATTCATGGAATGACAAAGTTTATCTGGATGCTTTGGTAACAGATCAGTTTGACGACAATTACGATAATAAAGATGCGGGAAGTATCACATCAAATAATGGTTCTCCGTTAAAGACTGACTTTACGGTATCCAAGCCTTCCCATAATGATATGCTTGTCGTATGGGAGTTTGATACGCAGCCAGAGGTATTCACTTCCGCATTGGTTTATGGAACAGCTTATATCAATGTAGGTGAAAACGACAATTTCACAAAAAATTATTTTGATGAAGCCTATAATTACGCCAAGGATAAGATGGCTGCAACAGCTTATACGAACTGGTTCTATAGTTTTGAGGAACACAATAACGTTGGAGGAGTTGGTTATTTCAGCTCAGAATACACAGGTCCAGGCGGACCTCAATCCAATAACCCTATTCCAGCGCATACTGTTTATACGCAGAATAACGAGTACAGGACATTTGCGGTAAAGAATAAAGTATGGCAGTCAGATGTGGATATTAAAGTCTCCAATTTTGTGCAGAATACAGGAGCAGGTATCACGGAGCACATTTATCAAAGCAGGGACAGAGACAACCATGATCTGAACTACAATCTGTATTATACGGTAGACGTAGTAAACCCGAAAGCAACAATCTATGAGAATAAGCAGAGGTCACATGACGGGCAGACAGAAAATGACGAGAAAACAACTCCATATGATACCACTTCCGATGTCAATGAGTTTGATGTGAATACTATGATCTCGTGGGGTTCTACGGGAGCATCGCAGACAGGTGCTTCTTATGGAAATACAGTTGTTGTTGACCATATCAGGACAGGAAGGACTTATATCCAGAGAGAGATTCCTACGGTACTCACTACGATGACAGCACTTCCAAAGGAGACAATGTCAATGAAGATTTATCCAAACCATGACAGGCTGATCTATGAGGACCATTTTACAGGAGCAGCGGTGTCTGGTTCTGATATAGGAAGGACAGTCAGTGTTACAGCAAAAGACGGATATTATCCACCTAATGAACAGTCCTGTGTATCTGATATCTACCCCGCCATGAATCCTAATGTGGAAGAGATGAGGCCGCAGAACATCAGTAATTCCAATAATGTGCCTGACCAATATAATCAGGATGACAACGTACTGCATCATATGGGTCCTACGACATCGTTTACGATCAGATTGAGTAATGGTGAAACAAAGACAATTGTAGACAGCCATACAAAGACTTATACACAGTATGATTTTGAATACAATCCAAGCAACAGGAATAACAAAGTAACATTCCCAAGCAGGAGAAGATCTATTATGTTCTTCAAGTATTCAAAGACAAATTACAGCTACAATGGAAGAGCAGTGCAGTCTGCGGTAGGTCAGTTCAAAAATGCAGGCAAAACGCAGACAGAGAGCTACTACATCAGTCAGGTATTATTCAAGAGCAATTATACTTCCAAGTATAAGAAGGAACTGGAAGCACAGGGAGCGGATTATATTGAAGATAAAGATGTATACGGCAATCTGACAGATGCTTGGATCGATATGGCGAACCAGAATAAGTTTGCTATCGTGTCTGCGGGACAGGGTTTTGAACTTCGTGTAACATTGAAGTATGAAAACAGCTTCCTGACTCAGTATCTTGCGAGATACTTTGGATCAGATGACGGGCAGAATGATATTCTTGGTACATCCAACAGGGTACAGAAACGGTACAATGATGTTCCTGCAAACAGCAGGCAGTATGCGAATATCAGCGCTTTAACTGGTAAAGATGGAAGAACTGCTCCGTTTTATGCAAGCTCTGCTAGAGCATACATCAGCAGTTATAGTATCCTTGATAGATTAGCAGTAAACCTTGTAACGGGTTCAAATGTATTCAATGACCTGTATGTATTTATGAGTGACAACCCTGATACTGTTTACAGTTATTCTGGAATCTATAATACCCCTGTTGTATTTGAGAGGGATATTGAATATAATGCTGATTATTCTGTAATAACAGTCACTTATACGATGTGTGTAAGTCATGAAAATGGTATTTCCAGCAACCTGCAGAAGATGAAGTTCTATACGAACCAACTGGCTCCTGATAAGAGGACACCTGGCATTGTGGAAGGAACTTACGACGTTGCATCACAGGGAGAGCACAGCATTACGATCTGGACGCCGATTGTGGCAGCGACACCGTTTGATTACCCTGATATGATACAGGATAGATATATTGGCGATGCGATAGAACTTGGTTATACGATCAAGACAACAGGCGCGGATGACAGTATTGTACATATTGTGCAGTAAAATAAAAATTGAATCTCCTTCAACATAGAGGGAGATTCTTTTAGAAATTTAAACTATTAGTGAAAATGTTAATTTATTCTCTATTGATAAGGATAAAAGTATGAAACAAATAATGATATAGAGTATAAAGCCAACAGCCAATAAATAGGGGTATATTTTTCTGATGAAAAAATCCTGCCTAATTGCATCCATATATTTTGGCTCTTGAACAAATTCATCTAAGTGGTGTATGTAATAGTAATCATTTTTGGGAAAGAGGCAGGTACAGTTTTGATAATATTCAAAAAGTATTACATACAGAAAAGATAGTAATAAAAAGAAATTGCATGTAATAAGAGCGAAAAATATACATATACCACAAAAAGCAATTTTGCTGAAAGAACCAGCTTTAAGGATATCAATCTGTTCAGTTTCTTTAAATATGGACCAGTCAGAGCAGGATGTATAATTCCATTTTAAGCAGAAATTCACATCATAGTTTTGGGAAGATGCAATTTTTACGGCTTTATGGTAGTGGCCCAATTCATGAAATGGTTCCAGTAATATGTAGCACATGAGAGTAATGAACATAATGCTTAATAATTGAGAACGGGAGAAAGGAGTGATATTCATGTTTGGATTTATGAAAAAGTATAGATGTGAAAAAAAGGTTAAAAGCCATAATATACCCGAAGAAAGAAGAAACCATTTTTTGATAGTATTTTTGACTTTCATTATGAGCGTAATTTCTCCATTGATAGTTGCAATAATTTCATATTTTACTGGTGTGAATGAATCTTTTGATAATGTAGTCTATTTAGGGATTTCTGTGCTGTGGTGGATAATGCCAGTTTTAACATATCCGAACAACGGGGTGTTTTATGTTTTAGTGTTTGGAGCATTACTTATTATGTATATGAACATAGTGGTCGTAACAATTTTTCAGTCTTTATAATAAATTGTAACACAAATAAAGTTCTTTTCATAGAATGACTGTATGAGTTGATGATGCACGAAAATTGAAATTTTAAATTCCACCCTTAGACAATTCAGTGGAATTTACCTCTGCATAAGTGGAGTTTACTCTTTC
>ERZ808040.219-NODE-219-length-56956-cov-7.319327_pt1 | contig 56956 bp, 52 predicted proteins | sample MGYA00380191_ERZ808040 | MGnify/ENA primary metagenome ERZ808040 (study PRJEB31490, sample SAMN06133395) | mouse gut metagenome | isolation source: J6 | host: mice | place: China: Chengdu | collected 2015-05 ...
TACGCCTACGTTTTTTGACATACACCCTCGAAGAAATATACTGCGCAATCTGTATCACTTATTTTCCTACAATTCCTAAATATAGCAAACCGGCATTGCAGTCATACCATTTCTACAGGGCAGCAATGCCAAAATCAGTGAGGGGTACAGTGGTATACGAAATAAACGAAGGCCAGTCATGGCTTGACTGGCAGAAATGGAGGATTTTAATGGCAGATCAGGCAGTATTTGAACGTTATGAGATAAAATATAGAATGACAAGGCGGCAGTGGCGGGCAGTGCTTGCGGCAATGCTTCCGCATATGAAGCTGGATGACTATGGACATACCACGATCAGAAATATCTATTTTGACACAGATACCTACAGGCTGGTGCGGCGTTCCATCGAGAAGCCCGTCTATAAAGAAAAGCTCCGCATCCGAAGCTACAAGCAGGCAGCGGCGCAGGACAAAGTATTTATCGAACTCAAGAAGAAATATCATGATGTCGTGTACAAGCGGCGCGAGTCGCTCTCCCAGCTTGAGACGCTGGAATGGATAGTGCGGGGGACGCCGTTTCCCAAGGCAACCCAGATTGGCAATGAGATTGATTACTTTTTTGACTATTACAGCACACTCAAGCCAAAGGTATTTTTGTCCTATGAGCGCGAGGCATTTTATGCGCTGGACGGCAGCGGTTTCCGTGTGACCTTTGACGAGCAGATTCTTGCCAGACAGGAGGAACTTTCCCTGTCTAGGGAGGTTTGGGGAGAACCGCTTCTTGACGAGGAGGAGGTGTTGATGGAGCTCAAGACTTCGGGCGGCATTCCGCTATGGATGTCGCGCGTGCTGACAGAGCAAAAGCTGTATAAGACCTCTTTTTCCAAGTATGGCGCTGCGTATGAGAAGCTCGTCTGTAGGAAAAAGGATGCGGCGGCAGCCAATATTTTTATCGCATAGTGTGGCAGGAAGGGGAACAACAACATGGCAGAAACGGTTTTTGGAGGATTGTTTGACGCGGAGACAGCACATGTGATACCGCTGGCAGATTTTATGTGCTGCATCGTCAGCGCACTTGTGATAGGATGGATGATATCCATGATATCTATGTATAAAAATGCTTATTCTAAGAGCTTTATCGCGACCATCGCAACGATACCGGCAATCGTGTGCGTGGTGATTATGATGGTGAACGGAAATGTCGGTGCGGGGGTTGCCGTGGCGGGCGCGTTTGGTCTGGTGCGGTTTCGGTCGGCGCCCGGCACGGCAAAGGAGATCGGCGTACTGTTCATGGCGATGGCGGCGGGGATGATTACTGGAATGGGGTATATTGCATATGCGTTTTTGTTTGTCCTGATTCTGGGAGTGGCAGAGGTGTTTTATGCTAAGATCGGCTTTGGCATGAGAAAACACACCATGCTGGAACGGACGCTGCATATTACAATACCGGAGGAATTGGACTATGTGGAGATGTTTGATGATTTGTTTGAGCGCTATACGGACAAACACAGTCTGATCCATGTCAAGACGACGAATATGGGCAGCTTATACAAACTAACCTATCAGATCACGTTTCGGAAGCTGAATGCAGAGAAAGACTTTATGGATGCGATACGCTGCCGGAATGGCAATCTTGAGGTGGCGCTGTCGTATCAGGAGAGCGGTGCGGCGGAGATGATGTAAGCCGGGTGAACCGTTGATTAGAAGGAGTGAAAAAGTATGTTTCAAAAGCAATATCGAATGATGGCAGTCCTTTGCGCACTGGTTTTATGTGTAACGGCATGCGGCAGTGCTGCGGAGCGCGGCAACGCTGCAAAGGCTGTGGCGAAGGAGCCGGAAAAGACAAGTGACACGTCGGAGCTGTTTTCAGACCGCGATCTGAGCGGCAGTTATGATGCCGCAGCATGTGACAGCATCATGCTCTCTGACACAGGCTGTACGGCGGATTCTAAGAATGTAACGATTGACGGAAGCGTCGTCACGATCACAGGGGAGGGGGACTATATCCTAAAGGGGGCGCTCAGCGACGGCAGGATTGTGGTTGATGTGGATAAGAGCGAGAAAGTGCAGCTGGTGTTAGACGGCGTAGACCTGACCTCGAAAACTTCTGCTGCCATCTATGTGAAAAAGGCGGATAAGGTGTTTGTAACCCTTGCGGACGGCACAAAAAATACGCTCGAAAACGGCGGCACATTCGAGGCTGTGGATGACAACAACATTGACGCGGTCATTTTTTCCAAAGACGATCTGACACTGAACGGAACAGGTGAGCTTGTGCTCCATTCTCCCGCAGGGCATGGAATTGTGTCGAAAAATGATCTAGTGGTCACGGGCGGGACCTATAAGATCACAGCGGCATCACACGGCATCACAGGGAAGGACAGCGTGGCGGTCGCGGATGGAGACTTTCATATTACTGCTGGAAAGGCGGCAGTCAAGTCTGTCAATGACGATGATCTGACACAAGGTAACGTCACAATCACAGGCGGTACGTTCGCACTGTCGGCAGGCAGCGACGGTATCAATGCGCTGAATGAGATTCATATTCTGGATGGCAGGATTGTGGTCGAAGAGTCGAATGAGGGGCTGGAAGCGAGGGTGATCCGACTGTCCGGCGGTGAGATCGAGATTACAGCGCAGGATGACGGACTGAATGCGACAGACAAGCGGACAGAAGCGGGCGCGGATACCGAGACAGAAAAGCCGGACAGCAATGCACAAAAGCATGGAACGAAGCCGGACGTGGGGGCTGCGGCAGATTTTTCGAGGGATTTACCACGCGGCGGCATGGGACAGTCGCATCCAGAAGCAAGCATTCACATTTCAGGCGGCGTGATACAGATTGACGCGGAAGGCGACGGCGTAGATTCGAATGGATATTTCTATATGAGCGGCGGAGCGCTGTATGTGGCTGGCTCTTCACATGGCGGGGACAGCGCGCTTGATTACGATATAGAAGCCAGTATCAGCGGCGGCATTGTGGTGGCGGCAGGGCAGAGCAGCATGGCGCAGAATTTTGGCGAAGGTTCGACGCAGGGCGCGGTACTTGTCAATACTTCTGCACAGAATGCGGCGGGCAGCGACATTATTTTGCTCGACAGTGAAGGAAAAGAACTTCTTGCATGGACGATGCAGAAAAGTTATAATTCTGTTGTAATCAGCGCTCCTGAGATCAAGGCGGGCAATTCCTATACCGTAAAGACCGGCGATATTTCGACAGCAGTCACAATGGAAGGACTGTTGTATGGCGGACGCATTTCTGACCGCCTCCACAGGACAGAGGGCCGCAAAAGCGGTGGCGGAGGCGCAAAAAGGCAGGATTAGTATACGATGCTGATAGACTTTACAAGTTGATTGTGGTATATTGATATTGATGACATCAGAAATATGAAATTACACTCTCGTACTCGTATAAGAAAGGAGCCCGCATGACCAATTTTACCGACATACACGGCATTACATTTGCCCCGTTTGCCCCCGCAGGGCGGCTCTCCCAAGACGGTGCCCGCCAGAGTCTCCGGCTGATGAAGGAACGCACCAGTGCCGGTTTTATCATTCTCGTACCCGGCGGATTGCAGGATACGCCGCAGTCAGAGAAAATCAGTTATACCTCGGAATATACCATGACAGATGATGAGCTTAGGCAGTTTATAGATTTTGCGCAGTCCATAGGTCTGCGTGTGGCGCTGAAGCCCACAGTCAACTGCAAGAACGGTACATGGCGCGCGCATATTAACTTCTTTGACGAGGACGTGCCCTGTGAGCCAAAGTGGCGCAACTGGTTTGCTTCTTATATGGAGTTTCAGAATCACTATGCCAAGATCGCGCAGGAGACAGGCTGCGAGATGCACATAGCAGGCTGCGAGATGGTCATGGCAGAGCGGCGTGCGGCAGAGTGGAGACAGACCATTGCGGAGATTCGAAGCGTGTTCAAAGGGCTGGTTTCCTACAATACAGATAAATACCAAGAGCACAATGTCACATGGTGGGACTGTGTGGATGTGATTTCTTCGAGTGGGTATTATCCAATTGAGGACTGGGAGCGGCAGCTGGACAGGATTGAAGCCGTCGTTGCAAAATACCAGAAGCCCTTCTTTTTTGCCGAGGCAGGCTGTATGTCTGTCACTGGTTCCAAGCATGTGCCAAACGACTGGACAGTGCGCGGCACAGCCGATTTGGCAGGGCAGGCGAAGTGGTATCAGGAGATGTTCCGCGCGTGCAGCCAGCGGGAATGGGTGAGGGGCTTTGCGCTCTGGTCATGGACGGACAGACTGTATGACGCGCAGGATGCCGCCAAGCAGTGTGATTATGAGCTGTATGCAAAACCAGCGGAAAAAATCGTGCAGGAGAACTATGTTGCGAAAAGTTAAGTCCGTTAGGACTGTACTGCATAAGCAAAGGAGGAGAAAGCATGATCCGGGTAACAATATGGAATGAAAATCTGCATGAACAGCAGCAGGAGAAAGTGCGGGCAATTTATCCTAAGGGAATCCACGAATGCATCAAGGAGTTTTTATCAAAGGATAAAAATCTATGGATTCGCACTGCGACGCTGTCTGAGCCAGAGCACGGGCTGACAGAGGAGGTACTCTCAGAGACGGATGTGCTCGTATACTGGGGGCATATGGCACATGAAGCGTTTTCGGACGAGGTGGCACAGCGCGTACAAAAGCATGTACTTCAGGGAATGGGGTTGATCGCGCTCCACTCTGCACATCTTGCCAAGGTGATGCGCCTTTTGATGGGAACGGGTATGACTCTGCGCTGGAAACATGGGGACCGCGAGCGTCTCTTTGTCACTGCGCCGTCCCATCCGATCGCACAGGGAATTCCGCCGCAGTTTGACATTCCCATTGAGGAGATGTACGGCGAATACTTTGATATTCCAAAGCCGGATGATGTAGTATTTACAGGCTGGTTTGCAGGCGGCGAGGTCTTTCGCAGCGGCTGTACATTTCAGCGCGGCTTGGGGCGGATTTTTTACTTCCAGCCGGGACATGAAGCGTATCCGGTTTACCATATGCCAGAGATTCAGCAGATTCTTGCAAACGCAGTGAACTGGTGTGCGGAGGTGAAGCGGCAGCATAGACCACTTGACTGTACGGCGGTGAAGGCGACTTTGGAGGAGGAGTATCAAAATCCTCTGAAAATTTCAGTATTTTACGATCATGTCACACAGGCAGCGGCGCAGTCGGCAGGCAGATATTCCGTGGAGGAAATTTTAAGGCAGTGCAGTGATGCCGGGATCCGCGGCATTGATATTGAGTATGACCAGCTTGCGGAGGACTTTGACCGCATCTGCGCGGCGCTTCGGTATCATTATATGGAAGTCGCATCGATTTATAAGATGCTTAATTTCAAGAATCACGAGTTTATGAACCGTGCAAAAGAGGTGATTGATCTGGCGCACAGGCTGGGCGTGAAGCAGGTTCTGATTGTGCCGGGATTTCTCGAACGGGACGAGGCGAAAGCACTTCATAGTGTGAGCGGAGACTACCGCGCAGTTGAGCAGTTTATGGAGCAGAATCTGTGCATTCAGACTATGAGGACTGCATTGGCAGAGCTTGTGCAGTATGCAAAGCCCTTGGGTGTCATGGTGACGCTCGAAGATTTTGATGATGTCGGGGCACCGTATTCAAGAATGAATGAGCTGCTGTGGTTTATGAGGAATGTCCCGGGGCTAAGGTGTACTTTTGATATGGGCAATTTTGCGTTTGGCTATGAAAATGTGATGGATGCTTATGAACTGCTGAAAAATTATATCGTGCATGTGCACTGTAAAGACAGGGGCAGTGAGGGAAACGGCTTGCAGCCTGTTCCGACAGGAAGCGGGTATATTCCCATCGGGCAGCTTGTCAGAAAGTTATGTGCGTCTGGATACCGCGGGTATCTGTCCATCGAGCATTTTGGAGAGCTCGACCAGATGGCAGGCATCGGACAATCCGCACATTTTCTCAAATCATTGCTGGAACACAGACAATCTATACCTCAATAAATGCAAATTGTACCAAATGTATTTTATTTCGACAATTTTTCCTGTACAATAAAGTACGAATTGTCGCGACAATTTAAACTTACTATGCTGGAGTTGCTGGAGTATTCATTTTCCCCCGAAATGAAAGTCCAGCAATTTGCATTCTATAAAGATTGCCGCGCAGAAATCATTTGTCAGGAGGTATAGAGGTGGAGAAAACATTTGGAAAACGGGTGAACAGGTTTGTATTAATCATTGTCACAATTATTGATATGTTTTTGTTCTTTGGGTATATCGGGGATTATGCACAGGGGCACATCAGCTTTGGCTTTATGCTCACAGTGGACTTGTCGGTCATCGCGTCAATGATCGCATGTTATTCCGTTTATTTTCACAGAAAGGACAGCGCAGCATTCAAACATGTCTCCATGGCGGGGTATATGGTGGTTTACGGGCTTGCAGTGTTTGGGGCGCAGAATGACTTGGTATTTATCATGGTTTTTCCGCTGACAATTATTTATATTCTGTATTATGATCTGAAACTGATTCTCAGGATTGCAGTGATCTTTGGCGCAATCAATCTCTTTGATGTGGGATATATTGCCGCAGTACTCGGGCATATGCATTCCGGCGCGCCGCTCAACAGCACATCCCTGCTGTTACAGGGGGCGTCCTCCGTCGTGTATATGATCGTGCTGTGCGGAACGACGCAGATCTCAAATGACAACAATGCGAAGAAGATTTCCAGCATTGACAAGGAGCGGGAGAAAAGCGATACCCTTTTAAGTGAAGTGCTCGAGGTCGTTTTTTGTGTGAAGCGCGATTCGAAGGAGGCGTCTGAGCATATACGGCAGCTCAGCCGTTATGTGGATTGCACGGTGTCCGAACTGGACGGAATTGCACAGGGAAATGCCAACAACGCACAGAGCATCGAACACCAGACCATCATGACGGGCAATATCCAGAGTATGATCTTGGAGACCAAGCAGATGTCGGATGAAATGCTTGCGATGGCAGAGCGCTCAGAGGACGCTGTAAAGGATGGCAAGCACACGGTGGACAGCTTGCAGGAACAGGCGCAAAAGACAAAGCGGGCAAATGAACAGGTCGTGGCTTCGGTTTCGAGCCTAATTACAAATGCGAGGGCGGTAGAGGACATCACCGAGCAGATTTTTGCTATATCCAGCCAGACGAATCTGCTGGCGCTCAATGCCTCCATAGAGAGTGCGAGGGCCGGGGAGGCTGGAAAAGGCTTTGCGGTCGTGTCTGCGGAGATCCGCGCACTTGCAGATGAGACAAGGAATCTGACAGAGCGCATCCATGAGATTGTCGGTGACTTAAAAAAGAATGCGGACATGGCGAAAAATACAGTGGATAATGTCATCATGGCAGCAGGCACAGAACATGACCTGATTGTCAATGCCAATGTGCAGTTTGGCGAGATTGGCAGCCGCATGGACGGTCTGCATGGCAACGTGCAGGAAATCTATCAAAAGATCGAGGAAATACTGGAATCAAATAATGCCATTGTGGACAGCATTACGCAAATCTCAGCCGTCAGTGAGGAAGTGACCGCGGGGACGCAGCAGGCGGCAGAGCTTGGTGCAGACACCAGACAGAAGGCGGAGCAGGCAAGAGAGCTGATGATGGGCTTGCTGGATACAGTAAAGGCGATTGACAAATATCTGTAAAGGAGGCGGAGAAGCGTATGCTGGGAGGTACAGTGTATGTGGCAATGCTTCGGTTTGCAGTCAGTCTTGCGGGAACAATCCTGCTGTATTCCCTGATGAGTGAGCCGCGGTATGACAGGAAAAGGATGGCGGGGTATTATGGCGCTCTGAGCGTGTCGCTGATTGCATTTGCGGGCGTATGGTATTGGATCGACTGGGCAAGCTGTGTAAGGATGGTAGCGTTTGTGATGTTTGTGGTTTTTGCCGGATTCTCTCTGCTTCTTAGCAGGGATTCGCTCTATCTGTCACTGTACAAGCTTGCGCTGACGTTTTACCTGCTGGCGGTATTTCTAATCGGCGGCATTGAGGTTTCCATTATTTTCTTTGACAGAAATGTATGGGCAGATATAGTGGCACGCATTCTGCTGATCCTGCTGATGGCGCTGTTTATCGAAAAGCGGATAAAGAAGTCTATCCGAGGGTTTGGCCACTATGTTGAAAATGAGCTGGACAGGTTCAGTGTGATGGTGCTGATTATCAGCCTGCTCTTTGGCATCGGATTTATCTTAAATCCCAATATCCGTGACCAGACCCCTTACCGTCTGTTTCAGATCGTGATGAACTTTTTTCTCACAGGCGCGCTTCAGTTGCTGGTATTCCGCCTCTATCTGCATATTGGAAAGGAGAAGGAATACCAGAAAGAGAACCAGCTCATGCAGATGAATCACAGGCTGTTGGAACGGAATATGGAAATCCTCGAGGAGTCGCTGGAAGCGGGAAGGCGCATCCGCCATGACGCGAGGCATCACAATGCAGTGATCGCGGAGTATATCCGCAGGGGGCAGAAAGAAGAGCTGCTACAGTATCTTAAAGAGTATGAAAAGGAGCTGGACGTTCGGACGCCAGAGAATATATGTGCGAACACCGCAGTCAACAACATCCTGTCAGCGTACACCAGAAGGGCGAAACGTCAGCAGATCAAGGTCATACTGGATATAGATATTCGTAAAAATCTTACGATTCCCAATATTGATTTGGTGACAATTCTGGCAAATGCATATGAAAACGCGATATATGGATGCATGGAGGTGCAAAAACAGATGCCCTCCCAGCAGTGTTTTATTCATCTTATGATCAGGAAAAAGAAGAATAAGCTCGTGATTTGTTGTAGGAATACATGCAGAATTGAGACAGAGTTCAAAGATGGACAGCCTATGCCGGAGTATACAGGAGGCGTTGGAGTGCTTAGTATCATAAAGACAGCAGAAAATTTTGATGGCGAATATGATTTTAAGAATGACAACGGTGTGTTTGTATTCCGTTTGATTATGAATATGCCGTCGCCCAAGGAAGCGTGACAAGGAGGGAACTTTGCGATGTATTTAATAGCACTCTGCGATGATGATGAAGCAGATTTGGACAAGACAGAGCAGATGCTGAGAGCATATGAGAATAGCCATCCTGAGACAGCGTTTGTGCTCGAGCGGTTTTTGCGTGCTGACCACCTGCTCAGGCGTATCAGGGAGGAGGAATACGCGCCGGATGTTATCCTTATGGACATTTATATGCCAAAGAAGCTGGGGATTGAGGCTGCATGCGAGCTGCGCGCGATGGGAAACCGCGGCAGGATTATTTTCCTCACCACATCCCGGGAACATGCGTTGGAAGCTTTTGGTGTGGAGGCGTCCCAATACCTTGTAAAGCCGGTTTCCAGTGAACAGCTGTTTCGCGTGCTGGACACATTTTTGGCGGAAGAGGAGGAGGCGCGCCGCAAATATCTGCTGCTGCGGATTGAGGGAAGGATACAGCGCATTCCAGTCAATGAACTTGTATATTGTGAGGCACAGGGCAAATCGCAGTATCTGCATTTGTCAGACGGGACACAGTACAATCTGCGCAGGACGATGGCAGAAATCTATGAAATGCTCGCCGGTTACCGGGAGTTTGTGCGGGTTGGCGTAGCCTATATTTTGAATCTCGATCATATAGAGAGCCTGAGCACACAGGAGGTACAGATGGATAACGGCAAAAAAGTCTTTCTGCCAAGAGGTTCCTATCACCCGCTGCGGGAACGGTATTTTGACTATTACTGCGAAAGTAATGAGGTTTTATAGAATGATAGATATTTATTATATGGAGGAGAATATACACATTGCGCAGGCAGTGAAAAAATTCCTAGCGCAGGCGGGATACCGCGTATGTGTCTTTCCAACCGTTGATGAGATGAAGGAGGCACTAAACAGGCTGTGTCCTGCAATCGTTCTGATGAACTGGTATATGCCGGACGGAAATGGCAGTCTGCTATGCCAGTGGATACGCCAAAACCTGCGCGGAGTGCCGGTGCTGTTTACCGCGGCGCGCAGTCCTGTACACAGCCTGATATCAGAACCAGAGGCGTATGTCGTAAAGCCGTTTGAGCTGGATGTGCTCCTCGTGCAGATCCGCGCGCAGCTGCAAAACAGGGGCATGGCTGCAAAGCAGCATTTATCCTGTGATGTGATATCGCTGGACCGCAGCAGAATGCAAGTTCGGTGCGGCGCAGAGGAAGTCCGTCTGAGTGCATCAGAATACCAGCTTCTCCTGTATCTGATGCAGAATAAAGGCAGGACAGTCACACGGGAAACACTTCTCTCTGTCATCTGGGATACAAATGGAACATATGTCAGCAACAATACACTCTCTGTCACCGTAAAACGCCTGCGCGCTAAGCTTCATCAGCCTGCGTGCCTGAAAACAGTGCACAGTGTCGGCTACCGCATGGAGGATTCGGAAAAAAATGTCTGATTTTCCATAAAAAAGACGCCCGCCAACCGTATCTGTTACATCACTAGACCATTGGTATAAGGAGGGAGTAAGTATGATGAAAAAGCAGACAAAAGTAGCAGTTGTAACCGCACTTGCGGTGTGTATTCTGACAGGCTGCGGCGGAGCAGGCAGTTCCAAATCAGTGATGTCAGACACCGCAGCGCCGGCCGTTAACAGCACCGCACAAAAATCCTATTCAGGGGGTGTTGCCTATGATGAGGAGGTGAAGGAGGAAATCGCACCAGCCGGAGAAGGCGGTCTGACAACAAGCCAAACACAGAATCCAGCGCAAAGTCAGGACGATATCACACTGCTTGAGGAGAAACTGGTGTATCATTGCAATCTCGACATTGAAACGCTGGACTATCCGGCGGCAATCGCGTCTATCAAAGAGACGATCACCAAATATGGCGGCGTGATCCAGTCAGAGAGCGAGAGTGACAGCGGGCAGGACTGGTACTATGCGGATTACCGCAAGACAAGCGGCACCATGCACAACTATCTTGAGGTTCGGATACCATCAAAAGAGTATGAAACGTTTCTCTCAGAACTTGATGGTGTGGGCAAAATCATCTCGAAATCAACCAGCGTGGACAATATCAGCCAGCAGTACTATGATACGACTGCGCAGATCGAAGCATTGCAGATACAGGAAAAAAATTTGCTGGCAATGCTTGAGAAGTGCGAGAGCATCGAGGATATGATCACCGTCGAACAGCGGCTGTCAGAGGTACAGTATGAACTGAACAGCCTGCAAACCACAAGGCGCTATATGGACATGGACGTGGCATACTCGTATGTCAATATCAGTATCTCGGAGGTGATGGAATACCGTAAGGATAGTGAGACGGTCAAGAGAAATACCTTTATGGACCGCCTGAAACATACCATCGTTTCCACGGGCAGGGGATTTTTGAACTTTTTAGAGGGGCTCTTGTTCTTGAGTATCGGTCTGCTGCCATACATCCTGATTATTTTGGTGTTGTATAAGATATTTTTCCACAAAAAGCTTCAGCGCATCAGGCAGGAGCAGCGGGCGAAGCGGACTGCGGCGAATCAGGAGGAGCTTCGCAGACAGCGTATGATGCAGCAGTATGTACTGCCGCAGGAGACGGCAGGGATGCCTCAGGGAGAGGAGACAGAGCACAAGGAAACGTAGGGGGGGCGTGCATTATCTCCGCAGACGCTTTAATCCCCCTGCGGAGAGCGGCTTTCTGGGATGCAGTTCAAACAGTTTCCGCGCCATATTCAGGTTGGTCTTGGTGCCAAGCCCGTTGAGATAGCAGGTGCCCAGCATGTCGGCGCCCCATGTGCTGCCCTTAAAATATGCCTTGCTCAACAATATAAATGCCTGCTCATAATCGGGTAAAACGTCTTGACCGCCGTGGAAGTAGATCTCTCCTAGCAGGTTGCAGAATCCTGCATCATCTGGAAGCCGGGCATACCCCTCTTCCAGATAGGAGAGCGCTTTTTTCAGGTCAAGCGGCATGGCACCGTTAAAGGTGTAGAGCTTGCCAAGACAGTAGTACGCGTAATCATCTTTGTGCGCTAGTGCACGTTCATACATCTCAATGGCTTTTGCCAGTTTGCCTTCATCGCGGTATTCATTTCCGACAATGCGTTCGTAGGCACCAATGCCTAAGTCAGCGCCAAGGTGAATATAATTCTGGGCGCGCTGGCGCTGCACTGGGGCGCCGTTTCTGCCAGTGCGCAGGAGGTCTACCAGATTTGGCAGAGCGATGCCAAGCCCGGCAGCTACACATTCTTCGTAGAGCCGCATGGCGGAGGCAGTCCACTCATATTGGTACCGTTTGTATTGTTTCGCACCGGTTTGTGAGGGGGTAATGTCCAGAAACTCGCCGGCTGTACAGTAATAATACGCATTGGCGACCAGATATTTGCAAAAAATGTGTCCCTGTGCTGCCTGTTCGGATACAACATCCCAGATTTCTTTTTTGGTATGGTATTGCGGGTGGACAAAGGTATTGCCCGGCGGTTCAAAGCCTTCCTGATGCATGGTGCCAAACATGCCGACGGCACTCTCGAGTGTCAGGCTGGTGCGGAAGCACTCAAAAGCAAAGCTCCTGTCCACGGGCAGCCCGACCACAGGGTCCACATAACTTTTCCCAAGATAACAGCGTCCAAGAAAATAATAGGCGTCACCATCGCCCAGATTGGCAGCAGCGCGGAGCATAGAAAGCGCTTCCTCGCGCCGGCTGGGATTTCGGTCAAACCATAGAATCTGAATTGCATTTTCCACGCGCTCATCAAACAGTGCAGTCATTTGTCATCATGCCTTTCTCAATCATTTATTCCTATTGTAACATAGGATTGGGCTGGTTCACAACCTAAAAAGACTGTAAATGAATTGGCATGCACTTAAATTTATTTCTCCAGTCATTGGTATTGTATATTTCCTATACATAAATTATAATTTTATTAACCAAGTAAATTGAAAGGGCGTGTTTGAGCGGCACGCTCTAATTTGAATGAATAAAAAGGAGTAGAAGATGGCAATTGAACAAGTTCGGTCCTATTTAAAAAAATATGGAATAGAAGGGAAAATACTGGAATTTGAGGTGTCCAGCGCCACAGTTGAGCTGGCGGCTGCGGCACTGCACTGTGCACCACAGCGGATAGCAAAAACGCTCTCATTTATGGTAGAGGGTCATGCAGTGCTTGTGGTGGCGGCCGGGGATGCCAAGATTGATAATCCCAAATACAAAGCGCAGTTTGGCACAAAGGCGAAGATGCTTTCGCCGGAGGAGACAAAACTGCTGGTGGGCCATGCTGTGGGGGGCGTGTGTCCGTTTGCAATAAATGAGGGTGTTGAAGTGTATCTTGACGTGTCGTTAAGGCGCTTTGCGACGGTTTTTCCTGCCTGCGGAAGCTCCAACAGTGCCATCGAGCTTACCATTCCAGAATTAGAAAAATATTCAGGATTTGTGAGCTGGGTCGATGTCTGCAAAGGGTATGAAGCGGTTTCTGAATGAGAAAGGGGGACGAGTTTCATGTTCTTTCATATTTTGATTAGCCTATTTGTTTTGGTTCTGTTTCGGAAAACGAAACATACATTCACGCAAACCACAAAACTTGAAACACTTTTTTGCCTGTCATGGTTTCTGTTTTATTTTGTACTTGCCATGATTAGCATACAGTTTGAGCTACAGCTTGTCAACGAAATTTCAAACTGGCTTTTATTTGTTTTGTTTCCACTGCTGGTGACCGCCCGGCTGCGGAAAGAAACATTTAGAGAGACACTCCATGAAATCGGACTAAAGCGCTTTGACAAAATAACAGGACTGAAAACGCTGCTGGTTTGTCTGATTTATATTGGCATCATTTTCACAGTGTTCTGTATGGGAGATGAAGTAGTCATTTCTATAGTAAATATTCCAAAAATATTGGCATTTTTACCGTTATTTTGGATTTTAATGATTCTCACAGCCGGTTTTACAGAAGAATTTTTCTTTCGGGGGATTCTCCAGAGATGCTTGATGAATACGTTGAAGCGACCCTGTATGGCCATCCTGATTACCAGTATTTTATTTGGACTTTATCATTTTCCATTTGCATTTTATCTGTGGGAGGGTGTGTCAGGCAATGTGATCAATTCACTCAAAATGATTATGACAGAGCATGTTGCGGCGGGAGTTGCTTTTGGATTATTATATGATAAAAGCAACCAAAATCTTTGGAGCAGTATTCTTCTGCATTCGCTTTCCAACGCAGTGATTATGGCGCTGGGAGTTGGGGTATTATGATAGCAAGGGCTGTGTAACAGGACCAGAATGGAGGGAAGTATGGGCATTTATTTGAATCCGGGAAATATTAGTTTTGCAAAGACAGTCCGTTCGCAGTTTTATGTGGATAAAACAGGGCTGATTGCACATACAAATGATTATATAAATACAAGAGACCAATACTTCTGCGTCAGCAGGCCAAGGCGGTTTGGGAAATCCATGACACTTGAAATGCTGGCAGCATACTATAGCTGCGGCTGTGACTCAAGAGAGCTGTTTGCAGGGTTTAAGATAGCACAGCACAAGGATTTTGAAAAACATCTGAATCAATATGATGTGATCTATCTGAATATGCAGCAGTTTCTAATAGAGGCAGACGTGGGAAATGTGACTCACTACTTAGAACAGGAAGTGCTTAGAGAGCTACGAAAAGTATACGGACGATATCTGGACCGGGAGGACATTCGCTTTGCAGCCGCACTGCGGGAGATTTTTGTGGAGACAGGGAGACAGTTTATTTTTCTAATTGACGAGTGGGACTGTGTGATGCGGGAACGTCAGGAATCGGAGGCAATGCAGAAGCAGTATCTTAATTTTCTGCGCGATCTGTTAAAAGACCAGCCATATGTTGCGCTTGCCTATGTGACAGGAATCTTACCTGTAAAAAAATATGGGCAGCATTCTGCGCTGAATATGTTCTGGGAGTATTCTATGACAGACCAGAGCATGCTTGAGGAGTATACGGGGTTTACAGACCGTGAAGTGAAGGCGCTGTGTGAGCAGTATGGTATGGATTTTGCAGAGACAAGCAGCTGGTATGATGGATATACCTTTACGGAATACCAGCACGTATATAATCCTAAGTCCGTGGTGGAGGCGATGCGCCGTCATAAGTTTTCAAATTACTGGACCTCGACAGAAACCTATGAAGCACTTAAAATATACATGGAAATGGATTTCGACGGGCTGCGTTCAGATATCGTGCAGATGCTCGGCGGGGGACGCGTCAGAGTGAACACGCGCAGTTTCCAGAATGATATGCGCAATTTTCACACAAAGGATGATGTACTGACGCTGCTGATTCATCTGGGCTATCTGGGCTATGACTCGATTGAAAAGGAAGCGTTTATTCCGAATAAAGAGATTATCGAGGAGTTTGAGAATGCCATGAGCGTCGGCGGCTGGCCAAATGTGATGAATGTGCTGAAGGCATCTGAGAAGCTCCTTCAAGATACCCTGCGGGGCGATGCGGAAAGCGTGGCAAAGGAGCTGGACAAGGCACACAGCGAGGTGGCTTCGATTCTGACTTACAATGACGAAAACTCGCTGGGGTGTGCCGTTGGGCTTGCGTATTACAGCGCACGCAAAGACTATAAGCTCATACGGGAGCTTCCGGCGGGGAAAGGATTTGCGGACATCGTGTTTCTGCCGCTGCCGCACACAAACAAGCCAGCGATGGTCGTGGAGTTAAAATATGACAGAAGTGTCAGTGCGGCAATACAGCAGATCAAGGACAGGCAGTATACGCAGGCGTTTGAAGGGTATACAGGAGAAATCTTACTGGTCGGTGTGAACTATAATAAGAACACCCCGGATAAGCCGCACAGCTGTGTGATTGAGCGGGTGGGGAAACCAGAATAAACATCTGATTAATCCCACCAGCAGTAATACGCAGAAAATCCTTCTTCACAAAAATTTTTTGCCGGCAGCAAATCGCCATGTTCCCCGATAACAAAACTCTGCCGTGCAAAGTCAGGCCGTTCTGCCCCGATACCGCTTGGAAAGATGTCTTCTGGGGCATTGAAAATGCGTTCTATTTCAGAAAGTGATAGTCTGCTGAGAAGAATGAGCGTTTCGGCAGAAAGGACAAAGTCATCGCCGACCTCTTCATAGCCGTAGACCTGCACAAATACTTTTGCTGTCTTGTCTGCGGCGAGCAGCGTATTAATTAAGCCGAGATAGGCCTGTTTTTCTTCGAAACGCTCACATACAAACTCGGTGAAGCCGTCGCTTGGGTCTAAATAGTCCTGATAAGCAAACCAGTAGGTTGTCTGGTAGCTGCGCGTGGCTTGGGCAGATTTCAGAATGGGTAGTATGGTTTCTTTTTGTTTTTGATTCAATGTACACCTCTATTTAATGTTTACTGTTCAGAGAAATAGGTTTCCACAAACTCTTTGCATCCCTTTACATTTGCGCCGACAATTGGTTCACCGACAATGGCGCCAGTCTGGTCTACAAAGAAAGTGGTAGGGAAACCAATTATATTTGACATCAATCCGCTGAAATCGCCGTTGGGAATCAGGTTGGTGAATTCAACACCGGCTTTTTGGGCAATGGTCTGTGCTAGTTCAATGTGCTGTGTGTCGTTCTCACCGTTGATGTCACCAACAATGCCAATAAGCTGCACATCATCCCCCATCTCCTTTGCCCAGCCTGCAAGTTCTGGCATTTCTTCAATACACGGTCCGCAGAATGTGCCCCAGACATTGACGACGGTGAGTTTCTTTTCTGAAAAAATGGAGGAATCCACCTCGGCGCCGTTGATGTCCTTGGTGGTGAAAGCGGGCATTTTGTTACCATTCTCCACAGGAATAAACGTGAGACTGTCGCGGACAGTCTGCATATATTCTTTGCAGGCATGGTAGTCTGCGGCTTCTGCGTCATTCAGAGCGCCGTCATCAAGGTCTGGTATGGAGAGGATATAGGTGTAACCATCATTGATTCCCAACACTTCGGCGGGGGTGAAAGATGCGAAATCTTCTGGTTTTGCACCTTCTGCGCTGCGGTTTTCGTACTGCGGGGTCTCAACCATGACCACTTCCATCAGGCAGCGGCTAGAGGACCAGATTTTATCGAGGTAATCCATTACAAGCTCCTGTGTCAGCGCTGAGGAGTCCATGGAATTAAGTTCATTTAAAAGGGCAGTGGAAGTCGGGCTGTAGTAAAAGATGCCAATATTTTTGTATCCTTTTGCATTTTCACTGGCGGCTGCCAATGTGACACCCTTGTCAGTATATTCCTTTGCAATTGAGAAACAAAGCCCGAGCTCCTTGATATTTGTGACAGCGGTGTCATCTTTTGGGGCCGAAGAGGTATTGGAACCGGGATTTTGTTCAGGCGCCTTGGCGTTGCACCCGATTAGAGTGAGTGCGGTGAGGAGTGAGAGTAAGATAATATGGTGTTTTTTTGTTTTCATTTTAAACCTCCATGCCGCTCTTGGCGGCTTTTTTCGACGGATGAAATGTCTTTGGCGGAAAAACCAAGCCGTATCGCCTGCTTCGGACAGCCTGCGGCGCAGGCGCCGCAGCGGATACACTCAGCGGAGTTTGGCGCGGCAACCGGGTCAACGTCCATCTTGCAGGTGCGCGCGCATTTTCCACATTGGATGCAGGACTGTTTATCCACTTCCAGATGATAGATGCTGATCTTGTTGAGCAGCCCGTAGATGGCACCCAGCGGGCAGAGCGTCTTGCAGAAAAAACGAAAGACCGGCACACACGCAAGAAGGGTCAGGACCAAAATGCTTATTTTGAGCAGGAACAGGGGACCTGCCGCTGTCCGAAGTTCCGGGTGTGTGGCTGTCATTGCAATGCCGCCAAACAGTGTGCCGGACGGGCAGATATATTGGCAGAATGCCGGTTTGCCCATTCCCATATAGTTCGTGGCAGTGACGGGCAGCACGATCACAAACAGAACTAAAATCCCATATTTTACATAGGTAAACAGCTTTGGCAACCGGTATTTGCGGGATGGGATCTTATAAAATAATTCCTGTACCAGACCAAACGGACAAATCCAGCCGCAGACAAATCTGCCAAGCAGCACACCGGCTGCGAGCAGAAATCCGACGACATAAAAGCTGAAATTGTACTGCATGGAGCCGGCGACCGCCTGCATGGCGCCGATGGGGCATGCGAGCGTGGCGGCGGGGCAGGAGTAACAGTTCAGGCCGGGATTGCAGAACTGTTTCCATTTCCCGGTATATAGTTTTCCGCCGGCAAAATTTCCTAGGTGGGAATTGGTAAATCCAAAGGCGGCAATTTGTATCAGTTTTCGTTTGATAGCATTGTTCATTTTCATCACCCTAATCCTATGCATTCCAAGCAGATATTGACTGCCTTGTTCCAGACGGTTTCCAGTTCTCCGCGGTTTGCGCCGTATGCAATCATCAGTGCGGATATGACAAGAACTGTGCATTGGAGCAGGGTTCTTTTAGAATGTTTCAATCGCTGCATTGTGGTAATGGACTCCTTTCAGGCTGTTGCTGGTTCTTTGTCTATTTTATCATGTAAAAATGATTTTGTGTAGGTTCATGTGGCAAAATTCATGAATTATAATATAGTTTGGCATGGAAACAGACAGGAAATTTGTGTTAAAATGGAATGGAAGACAATTTGAGTCAAATACGAAAGGAGATTATTTACATGTCTATAACAAAGAAACCATTCACTTGCAGCAGAGAGGGGCTGGCCATCCGTGGAATGCAGTATTTTCCAGAACACTTTGATGAGCGGCAGCACTATCCTGCCGTCATTGCCAGCCACGGCTTCTTGTGCAATTATACAAATATGGAAAACTGGTGCAGGGATTTTGCTAACATTGGCTATGTGGCATACTGCTTTAGCTTTTGCGGGGGCGGGAGTCTGTCCGAGGACAAAGCTTTCAAAAGCGATGGAGAGAGCACGGAAATGTCTGTCCTGACAGAGGTAGAGGACTTGCTGTCGGTGAAAAATTTTGTCTGCCAGCATTCTTATGTAGATACGGAAAACCTGATTTTGCTTGGGGAAAGCCAAGGCGGTTTTGTGTCTGGTCTGGCGGCGGCGCGATGCGGTGCCAGAATCAAAAAGCTGGTGATGATTTTTCCGGCAATCTGCATTCCAGATCATGCACGTCAGGGAAGGCTTGGCGGGGCTGTCTATTCCGTTGAAAATGTGCCGGAGACTCTGGATTGCGGACAGTCTGTGCTCGGCAGGGCATTTCATGAGGAAGCGGTGAAGATGGACGCCTATTTGGCGCTGTCTGCTTATAAAGGACCTGTTTTGATAATACAGGGGCTGGCGGATGATATCGTCAACTATTCATATGCGGTCCGTGCAAAGGAGAATTATCAAAAAGGACAATGCCATCTACAGCTCGTGCGGAATATGGGACACGAATTATCGGGAAACATGTATCACAGCGCATTTGACTCTGTGCGGCAGTTTTTGGCAGACCGGGAAGAAGTGCTGACGATTCGTATTGTTTTGACGCGCTGTGAGACACAGATGGAGGGAGCGCTGCGTGTGGACAAGCTCTTTTTCACGGGCTGGTGTGAGACTGCGTATTTTCAGGGAGCTGTATTGCCTGAGGGGTGCGATGTGCGGCGGCATGATGCCAGCGGGGAAGTGGACGTTCGGGCGGAGTACACGCTAGAGGGGCTTGACCAGAACCAGAAACCATGCCGGATTCACATTGTCAACCAGCGGGGGGAGCTGGACTGGAAGCCGGTTGTCACAACGGACAGCGCGGCATTAGCATGGCTTCAGGATGCAGATTTGACAGCAGTCGTCGAGGAAGCAGAAGGGGGGCCGACGGTTCGGATATATTGTGTGCACGCCGCAAATCAACCGTAGCCCCCCCAGATCATAATATAAATTTACCTCTACAACTGAAATTTTCCTGTCGCGTCACTGAGCCTGCCCACAATTCCGTTTGCATCCTGCAAGGAGGTGTTGACGGAATCGGAGATCTGCACAACCTCCATCACGCGGTCTGCAATGTTGGCTGTTCCCTGTGCGCTTTCCTGTGCTGCCTGCGCAATCCCGTTCAGGGAGTCCGTGATGTTGTTGATGGATGCGAGAAGCTCCTCGGAGATCGCGCTAAAGTCGGTGACGAGGGAATCAATTTCGCCGGCATCCTCGTTGTAGTCGTTTGCAATGGTCTCAAACATGCCAATGCTTTCCATCACTTGCGTGTCGATAAAGGTTAAGAGCTGCTCGGCATCTGCCGCGAGCGTCTCAACGGAATCATTGACCTGTTCGGTAACTTTTTTAATGTTTTCTGTGCTGCTCTGAGACTGTTCTGCGAGCTTGCGAATCTCGTCAGCGACCACCGCAAAGCCTTTTCCGGCTTCCCCGGCTCTGGCAGCCTCAATGCTGGCGTTGAGCGACAGGAGGTTGGTCTGCGAGGTAATTTCCATGATGGACTCTGCGAGCGTTGAGATCTCGGACACGACTTTGACTTTTGTCAAGGCCTCTTGCAGACTGCCCTCAATCGCCTTTTTCTGCTGGACGAGACTGTTCTTGCTCTCACCGGCTGAGCTCTTGGCACCGACTGCTTTCTTGTGGATAAGCTCCGCGCGCCCGGCGCCTTCCTGCGCGCGCTCTGCAATATTTCTTGCTGCGTACTCGATCTCTTTGGTCATTTCATTGATGCTTCCGGCAGTGGCAGCAGTCACATCCATAGAGGCGGAGAGCTGTGTGGTTGTCGAGGAGACATCTTCCACCTTGGTGTTGAGATGTACCATATTTTCAGAGATACCGTTGACACTGTCCGTGGTCAGCGTTGTCTCGTTTTTGACATCGTGAATCAGCCCGCCAATATTGACACGCATTTTTTCGAGAATGTTTGACAGCCTGCCGAAATCGTCCCGGCGCTTTAAGGTTCTCTCGTCAATTTTGACAGAGAAATCGCCGCCGGACATACTCTGAAGGATTTGACCGACTTGATGCAGCGGTTTTGTGATGTTGATGATCGTGACCGCAAGGCATAAAATAATAACAACTGCAAACAGGATACACGCAGTGATAAATGTTTTTATTTTCTGGTTGGTATACGCATGTGCCGTCTCCTTGGATGCGTTAATCTGCGCATCAATATTGTCGATGTAGTTTCCGGTGCCGACAACCCAGTCAAACGGCTTAAAATACTCCGTGTATGCCCGCTTGGGCATCGGCTCGGTTCCGCCCTCCTTAGGGTATTGGTAATCGCAGTAATAGCTGCCCTGTGCAACTGCGCCTTCTATGAAATCTTTTACCATGCGAAAGCCAGTCACGTCCTCTGTAGCGAGACGGTTTGTGCCCTCGATGTCATTTCCCAGCAGGACGACATTGGTGCCATCAGACAGGTCTACCCAGAAATAGCCATCAACGCCATACCGCAGTGCCCGTACTTTGTCTGCTGCCTGTTTCATGCCTTCCTCTCTGGTGTAGGTTCCTGCGTCGATTTCAGCCTGATAGGTTTCTAACAGTGAAATCACCTGTGCAACCTGCTGCTTGATACAGTCGTCATAATCCTTTCGGATATTGTCCTCCTCCTCCTGCAAGATGCGCTCGTCGATAGACCGCATACTGTTCACAGAAAACCCGATACTGAATAACATAAAGATAACGACCATCAGGCCGATAACTGTCATTTTCAGTTTTACGCTTAGATTTTTCATTGGTACATCTCTCCCTTCTCAACGATGGTGTCAAATATGAATTTCATTTGTATTATCCTCCTTACGTTATTATAGCACTATAGGAGACGCTGGTAAAGAAAAAAAATGTGTATTTTGCACAAAATAAATCGGGAAACAGCTAATTTTTATATAAAAGTACCAATTAATTAGCCAAGATTTGCTAAAATCAAGGTGAAAAACGTTTTCAGTGCTTGATTTTTGACTGCTAGTATGTATACTAAAAATAACCCAGATTAAAATAAGAAAGGCAGTGAGAAGATGGAAAATAACACAACAAACAACGAACAATGGTGGAAGCGCGCGGTGATTTACCAGATCTATCCGCGCAGCTTTGCGGACAGCAACGGGGATGGTATAGGCGATTTGCAGGGAATTATCTCGAAACTCGATTATCTCGAGCAGCTGGGAATTGACGCAGTCTGGCTCTCGCCGGTGTGCAAATCTCCTCAGGACGATAATGGATATGACATTTCGGACTATCAGGATATCGATCCGATGTTTGGGACGCTTGCGGACATGGAGCAGTTGATTCAGGAGGCGGGAAAGCACCATATCCGCATTATTCTGGACTTGGTATTAAATCATTCCTCGGACGAGCATTTCTGGTTTCAGGAAGCGAAGAAAAGCAGAGAGAATCCGTATCATGACTACTATGTCTGGCGCGATGGCAAGGAGGGAGAACTGCCAAACGGCATGCGGGCTGCGTTTGGCGGGCCGGCATGGGAGTGGGTTCCCGAAGTACAGCAGTACTATTTTCACCAGTTTTCTGTCAAGCAGCCGGATTTGAACTGGGAAAATCCGAAACTGCGCAGGGAAATTTATGACATGATCAACTGGTGGATTGAGAAGGGCGTAGGGGGATTTCGTCTCGATGTGATTGACCAGATTGCCAAAGAGCCGGATAAGCAGATCACGAACAATGGACCAAGGCTTCACGAGTATCTGCGGGAGCTCAGCCGGAAGACCTTTCAGAAAGCGGATTTGGTCACGGTCGGCGAGGCGTGGGGCGCGACGACAGAGCTTGCGAAATTGTACAGCAATCCTGATAACAGTGAGTTGTCGATGGTATTCCAGTTTGAGCATATCTGTTTAGACCAGATCGCAGGAAAAGAGAAATGGGATTTGGCGCCGCTGCCGTTTCTGAAGCTCAAAGAGGTGTTTGCACGCTGGCAGACACAGCTGTATCAAAAAGGCTGGAACAGCCTGTTCTGGAACAATCATGACTTGCCGCGCATTGTCTCCCGCTGGGGAAATGACAAGGAGTACCGTGTGGTGTCTGCAAAGATGCTGGCAATCCTGCTTCACGGGCTACAGGGGACGCCGTATATTTATCAGGGAGAAGAGCTTGGCATGACCAATGTTCAGTATGAGATGGAGGAGTACCGGGATATCGAGACCTTAAACATTTATCAGGAACGTCTGGAAAAGGGATATGAGAAGCGTGATATTATGCGTTCTATCCATGCAAAGAGCCGTGACAACGCACGGACGCCAATGCAGTGGAATGACGGGAAAAACGCAGGCTTTTCAGACGGGGAGCCGTGGCTGAAAGTCAATCCAAACTATACAGAAATCAATGCAGAGCAGCAGACAGCGGATGAGGATTCTATTTTTGCCTGCTATCAGAAGCTCATTCGTCTGCGCAAGGAATACACGGTGTTTACGGATGGGAAGTTTGATCTGCTGCTCGCGGAGGATGAGAATTTGTTTGCCTACACCCGCACGAATGCTTCCCAGCAGCTTTTGGTGGTCTGCAATTTTTATGGAAAGACCGTGCCCTGTGTGCTGGCGCAGCCGGATGCGCCGATGCGTCTTGTGGCCAGCAATTATAAGGACGCAGACCAAATGACGAGTCTGCGCCCCTATGAGGCAAGAATGTATATCAAAGCGTAGTGCGCAGGCGGAATCTATGTACAGATGCCCGCAAATCTTCGGCGCTGTGCCGCAGGCCCTGTGCCGAGGAGGCAGTATCTTCTGCGGTTGCGGCATTGTTCTGGACAACGTCGGAAATCTGATTCATGCCGACTGTCACTTGGTCAAGGGACTCTGCCTGCTGCATTGCGGAGGATGCGATCCGCTCGATCATTGCCGCTGACTGTTCTCCGCTCGAAATCACTTCCATCAGTGCGTTCATCGTCTCGACGGACAGCGCAGCGCCGCTCTGTACCTGCTTGATGGATTTTTCGATTAACACCGAGATATTTTTGGCGGATTCTGTGCTCTTGTTTGCAAGACTCTGTACTTCGCCGGCAACAACTGCAAAGCCTTTTCCAGCCTCGCCTGCGCGCGCCGCTTCCACGGATGCGTTCAGTGCGAGGATATTTGTCTGTAGGGAAATGTCCTCAATTGCCTTTGTAATGCCGCCAATCTGGCGTGAGGAATCGGAGATTTCTTCAATTGCTGCGCGGAGTGCTTCCATTTTTTCGTTGCATATAGATAAGTGCTTCATGGCTTCCTCGGATGCTTTGTTGGCGTTGTCTGCATCGGAGGAGGTGCTGTTTACCTGCTTAGAGATCTCCGTGATGCTTGCAGACAGTTCCTCCACTGCGGCGGCCTGTTCGGTAGCACCGTCTGACAGGCTTTGTGCGTTGGTGGACATTTTGCCGGATTCCTCAGATACCTGCTCTGCGGCTTTATTAATCTGTGAGAGCGCACGGTTGAAGGAGTCCAGAATCTGCGCCATAGCGCGCTGGATTGGCTGAAATTCGCCGCGGTAATCATTGCCGATAGACAAGTCCATATTGCCCTGTGCCATCTGTGTCAGCGTCGTGTTGATGTCGCTGATGTATTTTTTCAGCTCACGCCTGGTCTCATGAATCGAATGCACAAGCATACCGATTTCTGAAGTATCCGATGTCAGTGCAAAGTCTGCGGAAAGGTTTCCGTGGGAAATCTCCAACATTTGTTTTTCTATGGATACGATGGGGCGCAGTACCTTGAAACGGACAAGGAACATATTGCCAAGCTGCATGATGCCGACGACGGACAGCGCGATGATCATCTGTATCCGAATGCGGTTTGTCTGTGCGGTCAGGGCATTGACCTGCGCTGCGGTCCGCTTATCCAGATCGGACAGAAACTGTTCTTTTAAAGTGTTGATCTTGGCGATGGAATCACTGTATGCTTCGCCGTATACATAGTCCAGCGCCGCCTTTCTTTTTTCGATCGTTACATAGTCCAGCGATGCCTCTAGTTTTCCAGTCTGAACATTTTTCATCGCCTCGGCCTCGAGCGGGACAAGCTCGTTTGACAGCGCGTACATGTCGTCGATCATTTTCTGCTCGGAGGAGGTGATGCCGATCTGTTGCATTGCCGCCACGCCCTTGTCGCGGTTTTGTAAGTTGTTAACTTCATTCCAGTAATTGTCATAATGTTCCTGAAGTCCTGTCGCCGCAAACGCCCGCACTTCGTTTGTCAGATAAGCAGAGCCGTTCATAAAACGGTTCGCATTGTACGTCAAGTTGAAACGCTCTTCATACGCGTTGTCAAGCTGCGTGTTGACATTTCTGTACGAAAACAGGGCAAATGCCAGATAGAACAGTGATAGAATCGAGATGCCGTTCAGAATCGCGGTGAGTAAGGACTGACTGATTGATTTCTTCATACTTTAATCTCCCTTCAAATATCCTCCCGCAGCCGCAAGGAGGATACACTTTAATGCCGTCTCCTATAGTGTACAAAAAATAGATTAAAATTTCAATATTTCTTGAGAAAAGAGTGGAGAAGAGGTTAACTGCTGTTAGGACAGCCTGCCATTGACATTGTGTGTGACAGATTTTATAATAAAAGGCAGCAGGGGAAGTGATATGCTTAATACAGGGGAAATGTTCATGGGAAAATGGAAGAAAAGAATAGTGAGAAGAATATTATTGGCAGCAGGTGCGGTGTGTCTGTTTTGGGTATTGATAGGGTGGAAAATACCGATTTTCTGGCATATGGAGACATTGCGCTTGCCCGAAGGCTGTAAAACAGTATATCATACCAAAATAAGAATATCCGATGTGTATTGGCTTCATACAAAAGGAGAGAAGGTTATCAAATGTGATAGGGGTTATGAGGCGGCAAAGGCATATATTGAGGAATATAATTCAAAAACTGCGCTGGAATATATTCAGATTTATCCATATGAAGGAATGTCAGATCTTGCAATCTACGATTCGCAATTTGATGAAAAGTTTTGGCAGCAGCCAGATCGGGAGAATTATATTACAATCAGTTATTTACAAAAATGGTAGATTATATAATAAAAGGAATAGACAGACAATGCAAAAGATATTGGTAGTGGACGATGCGGAGATCAACCGCGAATTATTGAGGGAGTTTCCGGAAGTGGATTATGTCGTCGAGACGGCGGAGAACGGCGAGCAGGCGATGGCGGTGCTGTGTGCGCAGCATGACGAGATCTCGGCGCTTTTATTGGATTTGCACATGCCGCATTCGGACGGTTTTGCAGTCATTGAACAGATGCGAGAGCGCGGGTGGATGGATAGTATTCCAGTGCTCATCATCAGCAGTGAACATGCTGTTGAGGCAGAAAACAAATGTTTTGAATTGGGCGTTTCAGATTTTATTCACAGACCATTTGTAGACTCGATCGTCAAGAACAGGGTCAAAAATACCATCGAGCTTTTTAACTGTAAGAACCAGTTGGAACGCAAGATAGAGAAGCAGTCGGAAGCCTTGCGCAGACAGGAGCAGATTATCAGGATACAGGCGGAACAGCTCAGTACGGCAGAGTCTTTTAACAAGCTGATGATGGAATACCGCTGTGTTATTATGGAAGTGGAGACGAGGCTGAAAGTGCTCAATGCAATGTTCTCTGAGCAGTACAAGAGAAATCCGTTTGAGTCGATCAAGAGCCGTCTGAAAAAACCGGAGAGTATTTATAAAAAGCTCGTGCGCAAAGACTGTCCAGTCACCGTTGAGAATATCAAAGAACATATTGCAGATGTTGCCGGGCTGCGGGTGATCTGTTCCTTTCCAGATGACATCTACCGTCTGGCGGAGCTGCTGCTCAAGCAGGACGATATAATATTATTGAAGAAAAAGGATTATATCAAAAAGCCCAAATCCAACGGCTATCGAAGCCTGCACCTGATCTTGAGCGTGCCCGTTTTTCTACTGGATGAGAAGAAGTACATGAAGGCAGAAGTGCAGTTTCGAACGATCGCGATGGACTTTTGGGGAAGTCTGGAACACAAGCTAAGATACAAGAAAAATATCAACAATACAGAGGAGATTGAGCGGCAGCTAAAAGCGTGCGCGGACTCGATCGAGGAGCTTGATTATCAGATGCAGGAAATACGGGACAAAATAGATAAATCGGAGGTAACAATTGTATGAGGGAAATAATTTGTTTCCATAGTCCAGATGAATGCAATGGGTATCTTAGCAATTGGTATCTGTCAGATTTCTCTGTGGACGGGATTGGATATTCTTCTATGGAGCAGTACATGATGTATCAAAAGGCAGTGCTTTTTAAGGATATGGAGATTGCAGAACAGATCTTAGCGACAGACAATGTAGGAAAAATAAAAGCCCTTGGGCGGGCGGTCAAAAATTATGAGGAGATGTTATGGAATGGAATGCGCCAGATCATCGTATACCGGGGACTTTTGCAGAAGTTTGATGAGAGTGCGGCATTAAAAGACAAGCTGCTGGCGACGCGGAACAGTATTTTGGCGGAGTGTGCAGTTCAGGACAAAATATGGGGAACGGGGCTTTCCATGAAGGATGAACGGCGGTTGGATCTGAAAGAATGGCAGGGACAAAATTTACTTGGATTTTCGCTCATGTATGTGCGTACTGTGTTGAGATAGTGGGGTATTGATACGTATGAAAACAGAAGGTCGTCATATTTCTAATCAAATTACGGAGGGAGTGATCTGGAAACAGCTCCTTTTTTTCTTTTTCCCGATTTTATTTGGAACCTTTTTTCAGCAGCTCTACAATACGACAGATGCTGTGATAGTGGGGAAATTTGTCGGCAAGGAGGCACTGGCGGCGGTGGGGGGACCTGCGGCGACGCTGATCAATCTGCTGATTGGATTTTTCACAGGGCTTTCCTCTGGCGCGACGGTGATTATCGCGCAGTATTATGGCGCAGAAAAGGTGGAGGATGTAAAGAAAACAGTGCATACTGCAATGGCGCTCTCGATCGCCGGCGGCGCAGTGATTATGGTGCTGGGGATACTTTTTTCGGCGGCGGCGCTCAGGGCAATGCATACACCGGAGGAGATTCTTTTGCCCTCCGCAGTGTATATGCGCGTTTATTTTCTGGGGGTCATCCCCTCGCTCATCTACAACATGGGCTCGGGCATTTTGCGCGCGGTGGGGGATTCGAAGCGCCCGCTTTACTTTTTGATTTTGTCGTGTTTTGCCAATATTTTGCTGGATATCCTCTTTGTGACAGTGCTGAAAATGGGGGTGGTCGGTGTGGCGGTGGCAACTGCGCTGTCGCAGGTCATCAGCGCGCTGATGGTACTAATGACACTAATACGAACCAACGATTCCTATCGGCTTTTTGTCCGTGAAATCCGTTTTTCCCCCGTACTTTTGCACAACATTGTCCGCATAGGACTGCCGGCAGGCATTCAGTCCACGATGTACTCGGCATCAAATCTAATTATTCAGTCGAGTATCAATGCCTTTGGAACCGATACGATCGCGGCATGGACCGCCTACGGAAAGGTGGATGGAATCTTCTGGATGATTATGGGGGCGTATGGTGTGTCCATCACGACCTTTGCGGGGCAGAATTTTGGTGCGGGCAAGTATGACCGCATCAGGAAAAGCGTGCGCATCTGCATGGGGATGGCGGCGTTTACAAGTGTGCTTTTGAGTGTGATTGTGCTTGCCGGCGGGCGTGTCTTTTTTGGGTTGTTTACGGATGACCCCAGTGTTGTCTCGATTGGGCTTGGGATGATGCGGGTGATTTCACCGAGTTATATTACATATATCTGCATTGAAATTCTCGGCGGTACGACGCGTGGATGTGGTGATGCCATTCCGCCGATGCTTATGACCTGCGTTGGCATCTGCGTGCTGCGTGTCGTCTGGAATCTGGCAGTGGTGCCGCTGCGGCCGGAAGTTTCAACTGTGGCATTTAGCTATCCACTGACGTGGTCGGTGACTTCGGTGTTATTTGTCATTTATTATCTAAAGGGGAACTGGCTCAAGCGGTGCCGGGGATTAAGGTGAAAGTAACAGACTGTTATCGGGGCTTTATTACACAGGCAATCTCAGCAAATTTTGCACCGCTGAAGGAGAGGAGCTGTCTGCTTGCAGGCTGTATTTTTTCCGTGGTGCTGGTGGTGTCGCTTTTGATGCTGAAAGGAATGCGCGGGAAGAAAAACAGCTTGTGATACGTGTGGGGGGAAGGTATAATGGGAGCAGGAAGTTTGAAACGGTTTGGAGGTAGTGTTAAATGGGAAACTATTTAAATCCCGGCAACAGCGGTTTTGCTGTAGTCAGGAATGATATTTACGTAGATAAAACTGGACTGATAGGATTGGTCAATCAGACGATTGACACACCGCGCCGTCTGACCTGTATCAGCAGGCCGCGCCGTTTCGGGAAATCCTTTGCTGCGAAGATGTTGTGTGCCTATTATGATAAGACCTGTGATTCAGCAGGGCTTTTTGATGATTTGGAGATTGCCAGTGATGCTCAATACCAGCGTTACCGGAATCAGTATGATGTAATTTATCTGGATATGACAGAGGTGATCGGGGAAACTTCGGGTGTGGATATTGTATCTTATATGAAAAGAAATATCATTCGGGAGCTGACAGAACAATATCCTAATGTGAACGTTGTAGAGGGATTTGCGGCGACATTGGCAAATGCAGTGGAAACTGTTGGGAATAAATGCATTATGATTATTGATGAGTGGGATGCGCCCATCAGAGAGGGGAGGGGGCGTTTTGATTTTGAGAGAACATATATGGAATTTCTGCGTTCTTTATTTAAAAACAGCGCAATGACAGATAAAATCTTTGCGGCAGTTTATATGACTGGTATTTTGCCTGTCAAAAAGGATGGTTCTCAGTCTGCTATATCAGATTTCAAGGAGTTTACAATGGTCAAGCCAAGGCAGTTTGGGAAATACGCAGGATTTACGGAGGATGAAGTCAGAATGCTCTGCCGAGAGTATAACCGCGATTTTGACAAAATGAAACGATGGTATGATGGGTATGCCTTCCGAGATATTGCGTCTGTCTATAATCCTAATTCGGTTATGGAGGCAATTCGAAATGATGATTTTGATTCCTACTGGACGCAGACTTCCGCGGCGGAGAGTCTGATGGGATATATCAATCTTGACTTTGACGGGCTGGGAAAGACGGTAACAGAGTTGGCTGGCGGTGTAGAGATCAAGGTGGACACCAATGGTTTTGCAAATGACTTGGTAACATTTCGGGACAGGGATGATGTGCTGACCCTGCTGATTCATCTGGGATATCTGACTTATGATGAGATCACACAGACGATTCATATTCCCAATGAAGAGATACGCATGGAATTTGCAAAAGCAGTCCGACAAGGAAAACGGGATGATATAATACGGCGGGTACGGGAGAGTGAACAACTGATTGCGGATACTGTCCATGGAAACGAGGAGGCGGTTGGAAGGCAGATTGAAAAGATTCACGAGGAAGAATCTCCGCTGTATTATAACAATGAACAGGCGCTGCGGAGTGTGATTAAGCGAGCTTATTTTAGCTATGGTGATGAGTACATGATGTTTGAGGAACTGCCAGCAGGTGCGGGCTATGCGGATATTGTCTATCTTCCAAAGAAAGATTCGTTATTTCCAGTTTTGGTGATTGAGTTAAAATGGAATCAGTCAGCAGACAGTGCGATAGAGCAGATTCGCAGCAGGAGGTATCCAGAGGCAGTCAGCAGATATGGCAGTGATATTCTCTTGGTGGGAATCAGTTATAATAAGGATGCGCCGGCAGGACAGAGACGGCATCAGTGCAGGATTGAGCATTATATAGAAGGTACTAAAAGTGAGTGAAAGGAGAGCGGCTGGAAAATGAACGAAATCAACAGAGACGACATGCTGGAGCTGACGAGGCGCATGACGCCAAAACGCAACTGCTTCTCGCGGATTGCGGGGGCGTATTTTGATGAGGAGGGATTGATTGACGGTACATTCAACCGCCATTTTCTGAAGCTGCCGCAGAAGGACATTGACGCCAATCTAAAACTTGCAAAGACGGTGCCGTTTGCACAGACCAATAAAAACCTGCGGTATTATCCTTTTGCAAAGGAGGACGAAAAAGCAGGACACACATGGCAGGTGCTGATGGGCCTCAAGGACTGTGAGTTAAAAAATGATGCGCTGCTTGAGTTATTTTATGAGTTTATCGGAGAAAAGTATGACTCGGCAAAACCCTATGCAGTGCGCATATTATATGGCAGCTACGATGTTCCGATAAAGGCAAAGGACAAGGAAAACCTGTGGGAATCCGAGGAGGTCTACAAATTTATCATAGGTACATTCAGTCCGCTGCTCGGTGACTATGAGGCAGGCGATCCTGAGTGCGGCTTCCTGTTTCCGGCATTTATGGACAGAAGCGCCGATATACACGGCGTTTTGGTGTATCAGGCGGATGCGGGGAAGCCGCACAGGGAACTTGTGGAACAGATTTTATTTCATGGATGAGGGGAAGTTATCCTGCCATATAGAGCCCGTCAAACACGTCCATCACATTTTTTTGCAGTTCGACGACCTTGAAATTGTCGAGATGTACCCAGCCTTGCTGCCCGTTCTCTGTCTCCACAAGCACCCAGTTCCAGTCGGCGGAGGTCTGTAAGAAGCAGACGTTTTGCGGTTGTATGGTAAAGGTGTCATCGGCGTTGACAGCAGTGTGAAGGGGCAGTTCCTCATATAATTCTACCCAATTCCTGCTGATAAAGTCGTATACGTCCTGCGGAATTTCTTCCAGCAGTCCATTTTGACCGATCTGCCAGCGCATTGTTATCCAATCGGTCTGCATAATCTCTTTGAGGATAGAGCCTGTGATGATGCCGTCGGAGGAAATTTCACACCGGCGGATATCGCGGGCAAAACCACCGATTTCAGTGATGTTATTTTTTTGAAATTGATAAAAATGCGTGTATGGGTCGGCGCTTGGACCATCTTCGTAGAGTACCAGCAGGATATGCTGTCCGTCAAGGCTGAGTCCCCAGAGGATATTTGCCACATTGTCGCCAAATCCTTCCAGCTCTGCGCTGCCGATTTGCAGTTGGTAGTATGCCAATGGGTCATCTTCTCGATAGTACTGCACAGCGTCAGGAGAAGCGGATGGCGAGAGCGTTATTTTCTCTATGTCACCGTCACCATCCATATCCAGATAAGCGATATTCTGATCGCGGACTCTGTTGGAGAGATTGACCAGTGTGCCAGTATTTTGTAAGATGGACTGCGTGATGCCAAGTCCATACTGCTGTTGTTCGGCTTCTGACAGCTGTGTGATGTTTTTGTGGTTAAATACAGTGTCTTTGTCGGTGTAGAGCATGAAGGTGTCAATGGCGTCAGGAAAACTATAATAGATCTTTATGATGCCATTATCAATCAAAAAGTCTGAAATGAGGGCATTTTCCCGCACCATTGAGAGATCGCCGGTATCGAGGGAGGCTAAATCAATATAGCGGATGGTATTGTCTGCCCAGTCGAGTGCGTTCTCGGTGTATGTATTGTCTGTTATAAAATATAGTTTTTCTTCAAATACAGTCATGTGTAAGGATGTTCCTGCAAATCCTGCGTAAATCTGTTCGGCGGCAGAATCGTTTTGTGCCTTGCGGAAAATACCGTTGTCGCCTGCCTGGTAAGTGATTCCATTGTATTCATGTTCCTCATAAATTTCTGTGTTTTGGGGAACTATCGATTTGTTTAGGGCTGATGTGATTTCTGTCGGCGCGGCGGATTGATTGGCTGTCTGGTCTGTCAAGGACAGTTCTGTACTGATGGACGATAGTGTAGTGTCATCTGGTGGCGGACTTAAGGCGGTTTGGGTGCCAGGATTAGTGTTGGAGGGATCTGTGGAGGAGTCCGCCGGCGTGGTGAGAAAGATGACGCAGCCGGCAGCAGCGAGCAGGGCAGTCAGCACAGAGACGGCGGCAAGCGGTTTTTTGTAGGCGAGAATCCGTTTGATTCTGCCCTTGATGTTGTTTTCGCCAAAAGAAACGGGCGTGGGAAGATTCCATTTTTGACGCCAGTTTTTGGAGGCAGACAATGCCAGCAGGGACTCGCTGTAGTCCGCTTTTTTGTCCTCGCCGAGACGTGCAAGCACCCTTTCATCGCACGCCTTTTCCAGTTCTCCCTGAAATATTTTGTACATAAACCATAGAAAAGGATTGAACCAGTGTATGCTGATCACGACAAAGGACACCATTTTCCAGACGGGATCAAGATAGCGGATGTGCATTTTTTCATGAAGCAGAATGTGCTCTTTTTGCTGGTCTGTCAGCGCTGGAATCAGATAAATCTGTGGTCTGAGAATGCCTGTCACGCAGGGAGAGGGCACAGCGTCCGTCTCATAGATGCCTTTGCTCAGGCGGATGGAGAAACGAAGGCGGTATTTCAGCCGCAGGTAAGAGCATACTGCCCAGAGCCACAGGGCTGCTATTCCGGCAAGCCATACGCGTGAGCCAATGGTTAAGAACAGTTCATAGGAAGTTTTTGCTGGTGCGATGCTGCCGTTAGCGCGCTCGTAATAGTATGCTATTTTGCCGCCTTCTGTGCTGGCAGTGACGGGGCTTCCGACGGAGACGGCAAGTTCGTACTCATGGCTTCCCTCGATGGCAGTCTTGTAGTTTCCACTGTATGTGCCATCACTGTTGAGTGCATTTTCAAGCTGCGCTGGCAAGTCTGCGGCATTGCCGAGCTGGAGAAGGCTTAATGTGGAGGAGACAGACAGCGGCAGGATTAAACGCAGCGCCACGAGTCCCCAGAGGATCATGGCGATCCATCGCGGTGTCCGTGTGTAGTTGATGAGTGCACAGATGAGGATGACACCGCATCCTATAGAGCCATAAAAGCTTAGGTGCAGTACTTGTATAAAGAGTTCTTCTGGCAACATGTTCAATCACGCTCCTTTTTTTGGCGGCTTTTGTCGATTAAGCGCTGGATTTCGTCTGCTTCCCTGTCACTTAGGGTTTTTCCTTTGGTGAAGGCGGCGATAAAGGCGGGCAGGGAGCCGCCGAAGGTGTCAGCGACAAACTGCTCACTCTGTCGTTTGTGAAATTCTTCTTTGGGCATCAGCACAATCACGGTGCCGCTGTCATTCTGGAAAATGCCGCGCTGGCAGAGGCGCTTTAACATGGTGTAAGTTGTCGTGCGCTTCCATCCGAAGGCCTCCTGACAGGCTTTTACCAAGTCTCCTGTGCTGATGGGCGCTGATGCCCAGATCATTTCTGCGAATCGTCCTTCCATGACGCCTAATTTGTTTTCATCCATTGTTTACGTTCTCCTTTTTGTTTTTCTTCATTTGGTGTAGTATTTAGTGTCTAAAGTTATTAGACAATTATAGTCTAATACTGTTAGACATATTTGTCAAGCGTTTGGATAAAGCATATTTTAGGCGTTTCTGGACAGACTAAATATATCGCAGAGCACATAGAATCACAAGTTTAGAAATTGTTTAGAAATATTATTAGCACTTCCTCTTGACGAGTGCTAATAAATATGTTATAACACATATATAACAAATAAAACAACAGCTTTTCAAAGCTGCTACACAATATCTTTATTAATATTTTTATTATAGGAGGAATGAGTTATGTTATTACCAAGCGCAAATGTTATGAACAGTATTTTTGGAGAAAGTTTATTTGATGATTTCTTTGACGATTTTGCCCGCCCGATGCGGATGACTTCCCGCTTTAACAGCACCAACGGCATCATGAGAACCGATGTCAAGGAAAGCGATGCCGGCTATGAGCTGGATATCGACCTGCCGGGCTGCAAGAAGGAAAATGTGAAGGCTGAACTCAAGAACGGATATCTCACCATCAACGCGGAGACGAGCCAGAATAATGACCAGAAGGATGAAAATGGAAAATACATCCGCCGCGAGCGGTATTATGGAACTTGCAGCAGAAGCTTCTATGTGGGCGAGGAGGTCCAGCAGGAGGACATCAAGGCAAGATTTGAGGACGGTATTCTGAAAGTGTCCGTTCCAAAGAAGGAGGCAAAGCCTGTTATCGAGGAGAGCAAGTATATTCAGATTGAGGGATAAAAGAAAAAACGGCGTAGCGCTGGCTATGCCGTTTTTTTGTATGCGGGCGCTTCTCTGCCTGATTATAACAGCTTGCAGTGTGGCAGGTTATCCCTTATAATAAGAAACTGTAGCAAAGTTTAAAATCCAAGAAAGCGAGGTATGAGATGAAAGAATATCATTTTTACGGCTGGGAACAGGCGAATGTTCCCGCGGTGACAGACCAGTATGCGGGTATCAAAACCCCTGTAGATTTGTATGATGCCCTGTCAGAAATCTGGTGTGCGGACACCTGCGCGCCGAGAATGCGCGCAAACTGGACGCCGGAAAATAAAACACTTGGACAGTGTTCTATCACTGCATTTCTGGCGCAGGATATTTTTGGCGGAAAAGTATATGGCATCCGCAGGCCAGACGGAAATTACCATTGTTATAATGTGGTCGGAGACTGCTGCTTTGACCTGACAAGTGAGCAGTTTGGCGATGAAATCCTCAGTTATGAAAAGAACCCTGAGCAGTCCCGTGAAACACACTTTGCGAAGGAAGAAAAACGCCTGCGCTATGAATATCTCAAGAAAGCACTGCAAAAATGATGCAATTTTGATACAATCTTGTTTTATAATAAAAACATTATAGTAAGGAATCAAATAAAACAGGAGTGGTACAAATGAGATACGCAGAGGATAAAAGACTGTTTGCCGTAGTTTTGGCGGTTACACTGCTTGCAGGATGCAGCAGTTCCAGCGCGCAGGAGACTACGCGGAATGAGGCGGCGCCAGAGGAAAAGAGCGTTGTCACGCTGGATTTCACAGAACTGGCAAAGACACAAGAGCAGACGCTGCCAGAGCTTGAGAGTACGCTTGCAGATCAAGACAGCAGTGAGGAGGACAAGATTGCCGCCAAAGACAAAAAGCAGCCGCCGGAAGGATTTACACTGCGGCTTGCCTCTGAGGACTGGGGACTTTCTTTTGGGGAGTCTGGCGCGCAGCCATCAGGGAATGCAAGCCCGGAGGACTTGGCGTGGTATGATGCCTATTTTGTGGGAGATGACAGCGAAAAAGTTATTTACCTCACGTTTGACTGCGGCTATGAGAACGGCAATACCGGGGCGATACTGGATGCGCTGAAAAAACATAACGTCTCCGCAACATTTTTTGTGGTGGGTCATTTTTTGGAGACAGCGCCTGATTTGGTGAAACGAATGGTTGAGGAGGGGCATATGGTCGGCAATCACACCTATCACCATCCTGACATGTCCTCCATATCCACTCTGAAAGCCTTTCAGAAAGAGCTGGAGGATGTGGCAGATTCTTTTTATGAGATTACCGGCACCAAGCTGGCACCATACTACCGCCCGCCGCAGGGAAAGGCAAATGCGGAAAATATCAAAATGGCGCAACAGCTTGGCTACAGCACAATTTTCTGGAGTCTTGCCTATGTGGACTGGGACATCGAAAACCAGCCAAGCCATGATACGGCTTTTGACAAGCTCACCTCCCGCATTCATCCCGGTGCAATTGTGCTGCTGCACAATACCTCCCAGACCAACGGCGAGATTCTGGATGAGCTGCTGACGAGATGGGAGGAGATGGGATACCGTTTTGGTTCTTTGGAGCAGGCTTTTGCTGGATAAAGTTGTTCACATGATGTGGATAATATGTGGATAAATATGTGGAAAAATGGAGTGTACAACGTTGAATCAAACACCTGTAAAGCAAAAACTTCTGATAGTAGATGACGAGAGCGGCATCGTGGATATGATGTCGGCGTATTTTGCGCCGCGCTACACGGTGCTTGCTGCCAGCAGCGGGACAGAGGCATTGCAGAAAGTGTCCGCCGGCCCTGATTTAATTTTACTGGACATCAATATGCCGGACTTGGACGGGCTTACAGTCTGCCGGAAAATCAGGGAATATATTTGCTGTCCGATTCTGTTTCTGACAGCGCGTATTGAGTCCGCAGACCAGATCGAAGGCTTCCGCGCCGGAGCGGACGACTATATCGTGAAGCCGTTTGACTTAGATGAGCTGGGCGCGCGGGTGGAGGCGCATCTGCGCCGGGAGAAGCGGCACCAGCGTAGTACGGCAGTGCGCTTTTTTGGGGAGCTGGTGATTGATTACGCAGCCCGCACTGTTGTGGCAGACGGGGAGCCAATTTTGCTGTCCAGACGGGAGTTTGACATTGTGGAGCTGCTTTCAGTTCATGCAGGGCAGGTTTTTGACCGGGAACGGATCTATGAAAGCGTCTGGGGAATCGACGGGGATGGGAACAGTGATACCATCATGGAGCATATCCGCAAGATCCGCGCAAAGTTCGCGGTGCACACAAGGCATCAATATATCGAGACTGTCTGGGGGTGTGGCTATAAATGGAACGGCTGATGAAATGGTTGAAAAAAATGGGGCTTAGGCGCGCTTTTTTTCTGGTGTCTGTGCTCTGTATGGCAGCAGCACTGCTTCTCACTTTTGGCATTTATCAGGTCTGTGCAAAGATTTATGACAGATATCCCCATTATGGCGTTGTGATTACGTCGGACGGTGTTGTGACGGACTTAGGGAAACCGACACCAGAACAGCAGCGCATCATAGAACTGGTCAATCAGATTCAGCTTCTTGCGATCTTGATTGTGCCAGTGTGCGGACTGGGACTGGCAGGTATCTTGTTTTATTATCTGAAATTAAAAGAGCCGATTGCCATACTCAGTGAGAGTACGAAACGGATTCGTATGCACGATCTTGACTTCTCGATTCCCGAGGTTTCTGCCGACGAGCTGGGGCAGATCTGTGCGGCGTTTGAGACAATGCGTGCAGAGCTGCTGCGCACAAATCAGGAGCTATGGCGGCAGGCGGAGGAGCGCAGGCGTCTGAATGCGGCGTTTGCCCATGACCTGAGAAACCCCATCACGGTACTGAAAGGGACAGTGAAAATGCTGCGTCAGGAACATGGGGAGGAGCAGGCACTAGAGCGGCTCGAAACGTACACGCTGCGCATTGAACAGTATGTGGAGGCGATGAGCAGCATCCAGCGGTTAGAGCAGATGCCAGTGCGCAGAAAAATGGTGAGGCTGTCAGTACTGTCACAGGAATTGCAGGAGACAGCGCGGCTGCTTGCACCGGCGGCTGCGGTAACGGTCATGGTACAGGAAGGGGAAGACGTACCTCTGGATCATGGGCTGTTTCTGACGGTTGCGGAGAATCTGATTGGCAATGCAGCGCGTTTTGCACAGTGCCAGTTTGAGATTGCGCTGGAATCCGTTTTTGAAAAGGGAGAAAGAATGCTGCTATTGACCGTGCAGGATGACGGGGCAGGTTACCCCGCGGCGCTTGTCAAGGACGGGCCAAAGCCTTTTGGGAAAAAGCATGAGGAGCCCGCGCACTTTGGGATGGGGCTGTACAGCTGCAAGCTGCTCTGCGAGAAGCATGGCGGGGCGCTTCGTCTGGAAAATAGAACAGACGGCGGAGCGGTGGCAAAAGCGTCTTTTTGTGTAAATTCTTGAGCAAATTTTGAGATTTATAAGATACACTCTACTGGAAGTTTGGATATGAAAACGAAAGGGAGAGTGTTTTTTATGTTGATCAAAGCAGAAAATATCAGCAAAATTTATGGCAGCGGCGCCAGTCAAGTCACTGCGCTGCACAGGGCAAATCTTGAGATTGCATCAGGAGAATTTCTCTCGGTCATGGGGCCATCGGGAAGCGGAAAGAGTACACTGCTGCACCTGCTGTCCGGTCTGGATGTCCCGACGGAGGGCAGGCTGTCTTATGATGGGCAGGAGATCTATAAACTGCGCGACAGGGAGCTGTCAGCATTCCGCCGCAGACGCATAGGATTTATTTTTCAGCAGTTTCATTTGCTGCCAGTACTGACTGCACGGGAAAATATTCTGATGCCGCTGCTGCTCGATAAAGGACGGGTGGACAACGCCTATTTTGACGAGCTGACAGGGATTCTTGGCATCTGTGACCGGCTAGAGCACCTGCCGCATGAGCTGAGCGGCGGTCAGCAGCAGCGGGTGGCGATCGCGCGTGCGCTGATTGCAAAGCCGGATATCATTTTTGCCGACGAGCCGACGGGGAATCTGGACAGCAAAAGCGGTGCGGAGGTTATGCGACTGTTAAGAGATATCTGGGAAACAATGGGAAAGACACTGGTTGTTATCACACATGACGACAGAATTGCCAAGATGGCAGCGCGCAGAGTCGTGATAATGGACGGTATTTTATCAGAGGAGGGGGCAGCGCGATGAAATCATATTTAACCTTGGCTTGGAGGGAAATAATGGGGCAGAAGATGGTATCGCTTCTTATTATAGTAGCGGTTCTTCTGTCCACAATGATGACGACAGCAGTTGGGCAGTCCGCTGGCATTTTGAATGCGATGCGCAGGCAGCAGGCAATTGCGCTTGGAGGTGACCGCTATGCGTCCTTTGTGCAGCTCACCGAGGAACAGGCACAGGCGCTGGAGCGCGATGAGCGGTTATCGTACACGGGGCGCTATATACAGCTTGGCAGTATGGAATTAAATGATTTGCTCAAGCTGGAATTACTTGAATATTGGGGCGACGGGCTGCGCAGCCGTCCATCTTACACACAGCTGGCCGAAGGACGGCTGCCCCAGAATCCTATGGAGATTGTCTTGTCGGAGGAGGCATTGCAGTTTCTTGGGTTTACTGGAAGTGTTGGAGACACGGTCTCCCTGTCACTCTCCAAGGTATTGCGCCATGGTGTGACGATAGAAGCTTATGAGTACGAGGCAGATTTTGTCCTGACAGGCATTGTGCAGAATAACTATTTGGGATATGTTTACGGGAGTATGCTTGGCTTTGTGGGTGAGGGCAGTGCATCTAAGATTTTGCCGCAGGCGTATCTGTATTATTGCATGGATATCAAAACTGCAAAGAAAGAGCACTTTCAGACCGTCATAGATGCGCTGGCAGAACGTCTTGACATCCATGAATTAGATACTCTCTATAATACGCCCTACCTGAATGCGCTTGGGATTTATTACAATGCAGAGGAAGACGCTGCGGCATTGGAGGATGAGGGATTTTCCTTTGTAGTATTTGCGGGGGTTTTGGCAGCCGCGCTTGTTTTGCTGGCAGCCGGTCTTGTGATATTTAATATCTTAAAAATTGCAGTGGCGCGCCGCGTCGGGCAGTATGGCGTACTGCGTGCAATCGGCGCGGACAAATCGCATCTGTACCGCATCGTGGGGGCGGAAATTTTGCTGTTGTGTCTCTGCGGCATTCCGGCGGGGATGCTCCTAGGGCTTTTGTCGGCAAAGGGCATTCTGCGGGCAGTGTTCAACCAGCTTTCGCCGGAAATGTTTCTGGCGCAGGATACCGCACAGCTTGAGACGCTGATGGTGGAAAATGGTTCTGGAAAATGGGGTTATCTTGTGGTCAGTATCGTTGTCACACTGTTTTTTGCCTTTTTGGCGGCAGCACCGGCGGCGCATTTTGCGGCAAAAGTCTCTCCTGTGGCAGCCATGCGCAGCATCTCATCCGGTGAAGCGGCGGGACGAAAGATAAGAAGAAGGAAGATACCAAGAATACGGCATTTTGAGCGGTATTATGCGCTGCTGAACCTGAGCCGCAGCAGGAGCCGTACAGTGGTTACAGTCTTGTCGCTGGTGATGAGCATCACGGTGTTTGTGGCATTGCAAAGCTATCTTGATCTTCTGAGTACCGCAGGGACAATATCGGAACATTTAGGCGACTACGCCGTGGTAAATCTGTATGACGGATTTGTGCCAGAGGAGCTTGCGCGCATGGAGGCAGATGCCAATGTATCGGCGGTGGCAGCGCAGCAGTTTTCTCTTTATAACTTGGATGCGCAGTATTATCCTGTGGGAATCGAGACAGATTTTCCGCTGGGCATAGGGGAGTGTTTTCAGATCTTTGGATTCAACGATGACTGGGCAGCGTATGAAATAGAGAAAAAATTGACGAGAGAGCAATGGAATGCGTGGAAGGCGGGGGAGGGCTGTATTGTCCGAAATCCGATTCCGATGGCGATCGAGGGAATGGAGATTGGAACAACCCGTCTTGAAGCGGGCAGCACCATCACGGTAGCGGGACACAAGTTGTCCGTCTTAATGACACTCGATGGCTATGATGCTTATTTTAGTGTGGGAAACAATGGATTTATGAACGGCGTGCAGGTTCTTGTAAATGACCGCCTATACCCGCTTCTTACAGGGACAGACCATTATGCGGAGCTGCGGCCAGTTTTGCGTGCGGATGCCAGCCGCGAGGTGTTTGACAGCGCGCTTGACAGCCTTTGTGCACGCGCTGCGGGAACAACTTGGATGTCTTATGAAGATGCCGACAGACAGCTTGCAGAGAGCAGTGCGCAGATACATCTGCTTGCGTGGGGACTGATATTGTTTATCGGGTTTATCGGCATCTTGAGTATTATCAATACGGTTTACACAAATATTCATACGCGTGTCAGGGAGATTGGCATACAGCGGGCAGTTGGCATGAGTGCAAGAAGCCTTTACGTGACTTTTTTGTGGGAGGGGGCGTATTATGGCATCTTTGCATCCATCCTTGGCTGTGTGTCGGGCTATCTGTGTACAATTTTTGTGGAGGCGGCAGTTACGAATGAACTTGCGCTGACCGCCCCGCCGCTTGCAGCGATGGCACAGGCGTCTGCCCTGTCCGTGGCTGCCTGCCTTGCAGCGACAGCTATTCCGCTTAGAAGGATTGCGGGATTGCAGATTGTGGAGGCAGTTGAGACAGCAAATTGAGGAAGCAGCAGAATCCGCCATGATGATTGAATTTAGCATAGCGAGCTGGTATAATGGGGGCAGAGCGAATGCTGGGGAATTGTAGAAAAACGGGAGAGAGGAGACTGGAACAGATGACACGTTATTTCAATACAGAAGGGCGGTGCCAGCCGGACAAACACTATATGGTACCGCTTGGAGAACGGCTGAAATTCATCAGGACACAGTATATTGACAGGGGAAAATACTTTGTCATTAATAGGGGGCGGCAATATGGCAAAACGACAACTCTGATGGCGCTGGCGGAAGATCTGAGGGATGAATATATTGTGGTTCCACTGGATTTTCAGCGGATGAGCACTGCGAGTTTTGCGGATGAACATACTTTTGTGACGCGGTTTATCGCACAGCTTGAGATGCTGTTTTCCAGAAAAAGAAGCTTTCTGCAAGGCATTGATGAGGAGGCATTTTGTCAACTGGTTCTGTTGAAAAGTCAGCCGGATAGTATGATGGATACATTGTTTGAAGGACTTAGCCGCATATGCGAGGCATCAGGGAAACCTGTCGTGATGATGGTTGACGAGGTGGACAGTGCATCGAATAATCAGGTGTTTATAGATTTTCTCGCACAGCTTAGGGGATATTATCTTGACAGAGACTACAGCCCCATTTTTCATTCAGTAATTCTTGCAGGTGTCTATGATATCAAGAATCTCAAGATAAAAATACGTCCTGATGCAGTGCACCAGTATAACAGTCCGTGGAACATAGCTGCTGATTTTGATATGAAAATGAGTTTCTCTGTACAGCAGATTGGGGAGATGCTGATGGATTATGAAGCAGATCATCACACAGGAATGGACGTGGAGGCGGTTGCCGCAGAACTCTATGCATACACGTCAGGATACCCTTATCTGGTATCTGCACTGTGTAAAATAATGGATGAAAAGCTGCCTGCTCATGGACCGGCTGCAGAGGGCAGCACGGTCTGGGACAAGAAAGGCGTCGAGGAGGCGGTCAAGATTATGCTGTCAACAAAATCAACCCTGTTTGACAGTATGATGAAGCACATCAGCGAATATCCTGATCTGAGGGAAATGTTGTATTTGGCGCTGTTTTGTGGGGAGCAGATTGCATATAATCAGGATAATCACACAATTGAGCTGGCGTGTATGTTTGGATATGTTACAGATAATGGTGTTAGCCTTCGGGTGGCAAACCGTATATTTGAGACACGGCTGTACAATTTCTTTTTATCCGAGGAGGAACTGTCAAGTGCGATGAGCCGGCAGGCAAAACAGGACAGGGGCCAGTTTATCAAGGATGGAAGGCTTGACATGGAGCGTGTACTTGAAAAATTTGTGGAGCATTTTCATGACATTTATGGGGAGAATGACCAGAAGTTTGTGGAGAATTATGGACGCAAATTTTTCCTGCTGTATCTTAGACCTATTATCAACGGAACTGGAAATTATTATATTGAGGCACAGACAAGAGATGCGGGACGCACAGATGTTGTGGTGGATTATGCAGGAGAGCAGTTTATAATAGAACTGAAAATCTGGCGCGGAAACGAGTACAACGAGCGCGGCGAACAGCAGCTTGGGGAGTATCTGGATTATTTTCACAAGCAGAAAGGGTATCTGCTGAGTTTTAATTTTAACAAGAAAAAGGAACCCGGTGTTCGGACAATCACATGGGAGAATAAGACAATTGTGGAGGCAGTTGTCTAAAAAAATGTAAAATTTTATCAAACTTTGTCGAAAACGGAATAAACTATAGTAAGATGCAATAGCAGTAAACCGGCAAAGGAGAAAAGAATATGGGAACGCAGTTAGTATGGAATGAACGCTATAATATTGGGGTAGAGATCATTGACAGAGAACATAAAAAGTTATTTAGTATTCTCAACAAACTGTATGATTTTGGACATCAGGAGGAGAAAAGCCACTGGGTCTGTCAGGAGGCAGTCAAGTTCTTTAAGGAACATGCGGTTCAGCATTTTGCTGACGAGGAAGATTATATGGCGTCCATTCACTATGAAGGGCTGAAAACACACCGGCATATTCACAAAAATTTCCGCGAAAGAACGCTTCCGGCACTTGAGAAGGAGCTGGAACGGACAGACTACTCAGAGGAATCCGTCAGCCATTTTCTCAGTGTGTGTGCTGGGTGGCTGATTGGACATACACTGATCGAGGACCATGCGATTGTGAGCGGGGAGAAGATCAAGCATTGGGAAAATCTGCTGCCAGACGAGGAGCAGGCAGTGATGGGGCAGACCGTTGCCAGCCTGCTGCACAGCATGTTTCAGGTGGACTCGTATCTGCTCAGTGACTGCTATGCGGGAGAACGGTTTGGCGAAGGAATCTATTACCGCCTGATCGCGGCTTCCAAGGAAAATAAACGATGGGAGTTTTTTCTGATTTTTGAGGAAAAATTTATAGCAGGCACGATTGGCAGTGTCATGAATATCAAATCCGAGGCAGTCAAAACAATGCTGATGCACGCAGCCGGCTACGTGGCTAGGCAGTTTGTGGAGCGCATTAAGCAGTGTTTTCCATCTTTGCAGCAGTTTGAGATGAAGCAGGAACAGCTTTTGTCCTACGAGCAGTTTCAAATGGTATATGAGAAGCTAAGTCCGCAGTTTAGTATGCTGTTCGACACCGGAAAAGGGTATTTTGCCTACTGTATGACCTCCTCTGACCAGATCGGGAGCGAGGATGGAGCCGGTGTCATTACTGAAAATGCGATGGAGGAGGTCAAAAGGTATTTAAATCCAGCGCCCCAAACAGCGCCCAAAAAGAAACTGCTGATCGTGGACGACTCGGATTTTATGCTGCGTACAATGCAGGATTTGTTCGGCAGTGACTATGAAGTGACAACTGCGCGCTCCGGCATGTCAGCAATCAGGGATATGGCGCTCGACCGGCCAGATCTGATTCTGCTGGACTATGAGATGCCTGTCTGCAATGGAAAGCAGGTGCTGGAAATGATACGCTCTGACAGAGAATTTAATGACACACCTGTCATTTTTCTGACCAACAAAGTTGACAAAGACAGCGTGAAAAAGGCGCTTGCGCTCAGACCAGAAGGATATCTGTCCAAGTTGCTTGCGCCTGAAACAATCAAAAAGGAAGTGGATCATTTTTTTGAACAGAAGAAAGTCCGTTTTCTATAGTATATTTACGGCTCCTCTTTCAAATATTCTTTGCTGGACACCTTCGCCGTGTTGTCATAGCACTGGAAAATTTTGTTGACAAATGCGGCATTGATTTTGGGGGTCATCAGGCTCACAACCGGCGTGATAATTAAGCCTGCAATCATTGCCACCGCGCCGGCGTTAATAGGTGAGGCGATAAACTTAAAAAACATATTGGACACAGTGATGCCGACACCGCAGACAAAGCTCGCCCACACACCGGCTCTGGTCACACCTTTCCAGTACAGACCATACAAAAATGGAGCGAGGAATGCACCGGCGAGGGCGCCCCACGAAATACCCATCAACTGTGCGATAAAGGTTGGCGGATTCAGCGCCAGCACCACAGAAATCACGATAAAAAATACAATCAGTACGCGGATGTAAATCAGCTGTTTCCTGTCATCCATTTCCTTGATGATGTTTCCCTTGATAAAGTCAAGCGTCAGCGTGGAAGCCGAGGTCAGCACCAGCGAGGAAAGTGTTGACATGGAGGCTGACAGCACCAGAATAATCACGACACCAATCAAAAGATCCGGCAGTGTGGACAGCATGGACGGAACAATCGCATCATACATCACAGAGCCATCTGCCTTGTACAGGGCCGGGGCATCATAGAGCCGCCCAAAGCCGCCAAGGAAATAGCAGCCGCCAGAGACAATCACTGCAAAAAAGGTAGATACGATCGTTCCTGTCTTGATCGCCCGCTCACTCTTGATCGCATAAAATTTGTGAACCATCTGCGGAAGCCCCCAAGTCCCTAAGGAGGTCAGAATAATCACGCCCAGCAGATTCAGCGGGTCTGTTCCAAAAAAGGATGCAAAAGCCCCCTGCTGGCCCATCGTGACTGGCACGTCAGACGGAAGCTCCGAGAGTTTTCTGACTGCCTCGATAAATCCGCCCTGACCGGAAAGCACTGCGCCAATCACTGCCACAATACCAAAAAGCATAATGATACCCTGAATAAAATCATTGATGGCAGTCGCCATATATCCGCCAAGAATAACGTACACGCCGGTGAGAACTGCCATCGTGATCACGCAGACGGTATAAGGGATGTCAAACGCCATGCCAAACAGACGGGAAAGTCCGTTATAGACAGAAGCAGTGTAGGGGATCATAAACACGAAAGCGATCGCGGAAGCCACAATTTTTATGACATTACTGTCATAACGCCGCCCGAAAAAGTCCGGCATTGTCGCCACCTCGAGATGATGTGTCATGACTCTCGTGCGCCTGCCCATCGCAACCCATGCAAGCAGCGAGCCAATCACCGCATTTCCCAGACCAATCCAAGTGGAAGCAAGACCGTACTTCCATCCAAACTGTCCCGCATAGCCCACAAACACCACCGCAGAAAAGTAAGATGTGCCGTATGCAAAAGCCGAGAGCCACGGACCCACACTGCGCCCGCCAAGCACGAAATCCGTCATGCTGTTTGCGCTCTTGCGCGCATACAGCCCGACGGCAATCATACATCCAAAGAACAAAAGCAGCAACAAAATTTTAACAAGCATAATCAATGCCCCTCCTATGTAAAAACGATGAAAAATGTGTATCACATAAACACTTTAGAACTTCAACGCTTTTATGTGATAAAGTGAAATCATTATACCGCAGGTCGGCAGGGGTGTCAAGTAGAGAATTACGCTGCAAATACTTTTGGTTGAAAGGAAAAATAAAATTTAGTATGATATGGTAGAAGGAGGTAAGTGTATATGGAAAGAACGAAAAGCATCAATGAGACACTGCAATTGGTCAAAGCGCATTTGCCAGCGCCGGGGGCAGAATTGGGAGTATACACCTTTTTGGCGCCGGAGGACCTCTGGACTGGAACAGTGGACACCCAGCGCCAGTTTGTGGTGGTGGCGGAGGAGGACAACGCAGGCGGAAACGCTGCCTTTCTCATGATTGTCCTGTCAGACGGACCCGTCTATATTGCTGAATTATGCGATAGTCAGACAGAGCAGGCGGCAGCTCGTGATACATTGGATTTGAGAGAAGAGAATCTGATCTGCTACTGTGCAGCAGATTTTCCTAAATTTATGGAGATTATGAAACTGTATCTGGCAGTTTATCAAACGGTAGCGGAGGCGGTGCCCGAAGGGGAGGATTCTGAGTTGTATTCAGAAGCAGAACAGGAGCTCAGACAACAGATTGAGGCAATTGACCCCACTGCAATTGCAGATGAGAATGGCTTGTGGAGCACGATGCTGGAAGAATTTGGCTCTGGAATGATTTAGGACGTGCCCAGATCGGAGTGTTTATCCAATGAAGGGAAATATTACATACATTGATATAGGAATAGATATAGATATAGAAAATGACCAGCGTGAAGGGCTTCAATGTGTTTGTTATCAAAACTGCCGCCAGTCGTATCCGACGCATACCCATGCTGCCCATATCGTCATAGGCTTTGTGGCAGAGGGGGCAGTGTGTGTTGTCATCGACGGACAGCAGACTGTTCACAGGGCGGGCAGTCTGTTCTGCATTCTGCCAGACATCGCACATGGAATCGAAACGCTTGGCAGCACCGCATACACGATGATCAGCATCTGCATTCCTGTGAAGCAGAGGAATGCAGATGCTGGATACATCCAGCAATTAAAACGGATGATTACGGAAGCGCCAGAAAAAGTTTTTACTGTGGAGCAGATGGCAGCGCGCATCTGTGTCAGTCCCTATCATATGATTCGCCAGTTCAGAGCAGTCTGTGGCCTGACCCCGCACCAGTTTCAGATTCAGTGTAGAGTCAGGAAAGCACAGCGGCTGCTCGGGGAGGGCAGAAGTGTGACGGAAACAGCCTATGCCGCAGGCTTTTGTGACCAAAGCCACTTTGACCGGTGTTTTGGCAAAATCGTCAGACTGACGCCAAAAGAGTATCAGAAGTGCCTGCGGAAGCAGTCTGTCAGCACAGCGCCGGAATAAATTTGGCAAACAGGCAAAGACCTTCACTGCCCGCGGTTACCTCATGTGGAGTGTCTGCCGGTATGATCGAAATCGTTCCAGCGCAATAGGAAATCTCTGCGCCTTGATTGATGCAGATGCCAGCGCCCGCGATCACTTCATGGGTTTCAAGCTGCGTCTCGTGGATATGGCTTTCGATGCTTTTTCCCGGTTCGATTTGAACAAGATGATAACTAAAGCGTCCGTCTGTGTCTTTTGCGGTGACAAGGTGCTTGAGCGCCACGCCTTCATACACGGCATGTTTTGCCCAAGGAATGTCTGCAAACGAGACTGCGGCAGCAGGAGTTTTGAGGATGCCGTTATTAAATGCTTCAAATACTGTGTTTTTCATGTTTATAATCCGCCTTTCTATTATACTGCGGCAGGGAATGTCTGCCACCTGTTTTGTGGGAACATATTCAGTATATAGGAGGCAGACAAACAATACTTGGATAAAATTGCGGTTTATATCAAGAGCAAAAACGGCTTATACACAACATAGAATACGAGCGCTGCCACCAGAAGGAGCGACACGCTGTACAATACTTTATTTGGTGCTTTTCGAAACAATCCAACACCAAAAAGCAGTGCGGATGTCATATCAAACAACGTCTGTCCAAGCAGCATATGGCGGGTTATAAGCACAAACAGACAGCCAGCCGCCTCCGCCAGCAGGCCGCTTGCAGGAAGGGCATACAAAACAGAGCGGTACCAGTGTTTCGAATTCCATTGATACAGAATCAAACTGCCAATACCACATCCGGCGGACAACACAGAATAAATCAGAAACAGATTCATCGGAAAGCGCCCGTCATTTGCAAAGCGCTCAAAAAAGAAGCCAAGGATGTATTTTAGACCATAAAAGCTGCAAGTCATGCCAAACATATACAAAAAAGAATTGACAAAGGCACGTCTGCCGGACGTGCTCAACAGTGTAATCACCCCCACGCTTGCAATCCAGAACCCAAACAGTGTCGCAACGGAGGAGAGACTCCACAGACTGTCATATGGGAAGAAATCCGACAGCCGACAGCCAATCCCGGCTAAAATGCCGCATAAGAATAGATAAAAGGATGTTTTCATATTATGCCCCCTGTGGATGTAAAACTGCATTTTCAAAAGTATAGCATGACAAAGGATACAGCGCAACCAAAATAGTTGGTGTTCGGATAGACTTCGGGCATTGCCTGTGATATAATGCTACTATCCAATGAAAATACGATAGACGAGTTGAGGAGTGAGACGATGACAGATAATGAATTATTGTTAGCTATTTCAAATATGATGGACGCAAAACTTGAGCCCGTCAACAATGAAATACAGGGAATCAAAGGGGAGTTACAGGGAATCAAAGGGGAAATCAGGGACCTGAAGGAAGACGTTCAAGTGCTGAAGGAAGACGTTCAAGTGCTGAAGGAAGACGTTCAAGTGCTGAAGGAAGACGTCGCGGATCTTAAAATACGCGTAAAAAAGATCGAGTTGACGCAGGAAACGCAGATTTTGCCACAGCTCAACACGATACAGGAATGCTACATATCTACCTACAACAGATACAAAACCAGTGTTGATGACTATGAGGAGATGAAATTGGATATTTCCGTACTCAAAAATGTAGTGGCACAGCACAGCGAAAAACTGCGAATTCTGGCATAGAGAATCGGTTATAAAAGGAGGTAAAATAGATGAGCGATGTGATGGAAGTGATCAAAACACGCAGTTCGACAAGGGGGTACACAACAGAGCTGCTGACACAGGAGGAGCTAGATGCACTGCTTCATGCAGGGTTACAGGCGCCGACAGCGGCAAACAGACAGGAGATACATTTTACAGTACTAAAGGGTGACAATCCGATTCTTGCAGAGCTGGAGGCGGAGAAGAACCGCCTGCGCGATCTGGCATCGCCGCCGCACAATTTTTATTATGAAGCGCCTGTTGTCGTCGTGCTCAGCGCCGACAGCGAATTTCGATGGAGTGCACTGGATGCTGGAATTGCTGTGGAAAACATGGCACTGGCAGCGGAGGCGCTTGGGCTTGGCAATTTGATCATTGGCTGCATCTATGATGCCATGCGCGGGGAGAAGAAAGCTTATTTTTCGCAGGCAATGAAATTTCCTGAAAACTATGAGTATGAGATTGCCATCGCGTTTGGGCATAAAGCAGTTTCCAAGGAGCCACACACCTACGACGCCGATGCGCAGGTGACATATTTATGAACATGAGTCCCTAGTACAGCAGAAGCGGACGCACGCCAATTTTTAATGTCCGCGCCGTCCCATAAAATCAATGAGAAGTCCTGTCATGCAGGTGTCCTCATAGGTGGTTCCTGCGTAGACCTCCTCGATTATAAAAGTAAAGTGAATATCTACCCCATCCGCGGCTTTGATGGCATCGACTGGCAGCGTGAAATACTGCGGATAGAGGGTGTCCTCCAATTCCAGACGGGCATAGGGACGGTCTTCCACATACATCAGAAGCCGCTTCACACGCCCGTTTTCTGTCCATGTTTTTGGGTTTTTGGCATAGCCGTTGACCACGCAGATTTGCGTGTAGCGCATATAACCATCATAGATGTCGGGCTCGATATCACCGGATAGAAAGCAAACAGTCCCTTTGGGGTACAGGTCATGTTCATACCCATATCCGCATCTGGATGTAATGCAGATGCGTTCACCGATGCCTGCTCCGTCTGCGCCCTCTGCCCATGCAAGGTTACGCCCCGCCCAATATCCTAGATTTTTCGCCTCATAGTTTCTGTTCCCGGATGAAAGGCATGATGATGCATCAATCTCATAGTTCCATTCCATCATGGCACAAAATTCACCGCAGGGGATGTACCACTCCGGGAATCCATAGTACAGTGCGTCATCTTGATATTCATAAGGGTAGAACAGAAAATCATCTGTTCCGTCTTCACTGCGGAAAAAATTGCCGATTTCAGGCTTTAGTGTGAGCAGTGTGTCGGGATAGTGTACAATGGGGGTATCGCTGAAATAAGAGGGAATTTCCACTGCATGCCACTGGTATTGGGCGGCATATGCTTTTAGCACATCTGCCATGTCGGCTGTTTTATCCTGATAGGACATATAACAAAGATAACCTGTTTCTGCGCAGTCTGCAAAGACTTCTTTGTCCAGAAGCACCGCTCTGTCGCTAAAATAGATGCCCCATAACTCGGAATTGCCCGCAAATGCACGTTCCTGAATAGTGAGCGGCGCAGCAAAATCTGTTTGTGTCCAATCCTGTTTTTCGAAAATAATATCCGTAAGCCCACAGTTTTCAAAACAATGCGGCCCGATGGATACAATATCCGCCGAAATCCGAAGTTTGCCATAACTGTAATTTCCCAATGGAATATTCTGAAACGCATTGGGGGCAAATGCTGTCACCACAGCCCCGCCCAGCTCTTTTGGGAAGGCAGCATCCCAGCCCGGTGGGATAAGTGTGGCATCATCATTGCGAAAGCCCTGAATGATGGCATATTGGCTGCCATCTGCACGGGTTTTAATTTCATAGTCATAGAGCGATTCTGATGTGAGCTCGGGTGCGGGGACGGATTTTGATTCAGATGTCTGAATGTTCTGGGGCGGCAGGGTGGTGGCGGTGTGTTCGGTATGGCTGCATCCTGTTAAGAATGCAGCCAAAACCAGTGCAGCGCCTATCCGTTGAAATGTTTTCATATTGAAAAGTCCTTTTAAGAACGATTGATTTTAACCAGTAATCTTAAATACATTCATATCCTTTTTCAGTGTCTGTGATAACACGGATAAATCATTGATGCGCTGGCGCATATCTTCCATCATATCTTCCTGTATTTTCGCATTGTGTGATACGCTCTCAGTGCTCTCAAGCACATTTTCCGCAAGGGAAGAGATCGTGTTGATGGCGTCGGTCAGCGCGCCCGTATATCACACAATATTTATTTTCGGGAAATTTCGTTTATAAATCCATAATGCGCCAGCGCCTGCCGGATTCCGCCCGAGCTGGACTTGGCAGTGACATATTCTACCTGTGTAAAAAGGCTCTCAGGGGATGCATTGCCCATCGCGATACTGTGGGGAACGTAAGAGAGCATGGACAGGTCGTTGTTGCTGTCTCCAAGGGCATACGCGTCAGACAAATCCAGATGATAGTAATTCAGCACATACTGGATGCCTGTTGCTTTGGAATACCCATAAGGCACAAACTCCCGAAAGGTACCGCCCCTGTCAATGCAGTCAAACCATTTGTCGCTGACGCGGCGGAATGCTGTAAGCTGTGCCTCCTCCTGATACCAGATGACGAATTTGTCCGCAAAAAAGTTCGGGCTTTCGAGATTTTCAGGCATGTTATGATAGCGGTGCGCAAAGGACTCATACTGGCGCACTGCGTCTGGATGGTGCAGCGGGCGCGACAGGTCAAACGCCACAAAGCTGCGGGATTCAAATAAAATGTCAACATCCAATGCGCGCGCCGCGTTTAAAAGCTGCATGGTCGTGGCGTGCGTCTGTGCCACATGCAGGACATCCTGTCCGCCGCAGTAAATGTTGGTGCCGCAGCCGCACACATACCCGTCCCAGCCAACCTCGCGAAAGCGGCGCTCTACATTCTGGAAGCAGCGCCCCGTGTTGATAAACATTAAATTTCCATTGGCGCGCGCCTCTGTGATCGCGGCTTTTGTGTCCGCTGGGATACTGCCGTCAATTTCTGAGGTCAGCGTTCCGTCAATATCAAAAAAAGCAATTTTTCTTGCCATAATGCGGTCTCTCCTTTTCCTGTTATGGCAGACGAAGGATCCGACGATAACAGAAGTAGTCGTTGGACAATGTCTGATGGTATTCCCTGACTGACTCGCGGTAAAAAGCGGTATAGCAGGGCAGAATATAGAGTGCGCCGTCGCCGCCGCAGAGAGAGCATCCGCCGTCACCGCCTTTTACATACCTTGTATTGTCAATAATCTCATATTTGTAGGAATTATATGCAATAAATAGCCCTAGCATATTGGGCTGTTCTAAGATTGTCTTTTCCCTGACATCGCTGACGCAGCCCACATTAAATATTTCCGACAGGACATCACTCAGGGTATCGCCCCAGCGAAACAGCGTGCGCGCGCCGCCATTGCAGAGATATTCCCACTCATCTTCTGTCGCCAGTGTAAAAGGTCCGCTGTTTTTAGGGTCTTTTAAAATGCGGACCGCATTTTCCAAAGAAGGTGCATCCTGCTCGAGATAACGGCAGTCCACCTCCACAATCATGTCACCAATATCGGCGGTGCGAAGCGGGGAGAGGCACTCGGAAAGGTGCGCATTCCATTTTGCCATGAAATCCTCCCAGCCAGTACAGCCGTCTTCCTCCATTTCGTCTTTTAATGCATCCAGTTCTTCAGCCAGTTCTGCGCGCAGCTCGTCCGCCTTTTTGGCATTGCCTTTTGCGGCAGCCTCCATGATTTGCTGCTCATAGTCTGCCTTCATTTCCTCCATTTCGTCCTGATAGTACTCCTGCCCCTGCTCAATGTATTCCCGCAGGCTGTCCAACACCCCGTCTCCCAGAGGGCACTGATGAATATCCCAGCCCAGTGTGACATTTTTCTGGCCAGCGACATACACAAACTGCGAGCCTTCATATTCTAACAGCCATGTTTCACGGTCGATGTGGTTCATGCTCGTTTTGATCGGTTTCTTAAATTCAAAGTCCATTCCCAAAGCTTCAATGCGGGAACGGATTGTGTCCAATGCTTCTGACATGACAGACCTCCTAAATTTATTTCATTTTCTAAAATATATAGGAAAAAACAGGAAAAGTCAACAATGCTGTCAGATTTTTGCGGGGTGCAAGGTATTCTATATAGATGCGCATCAATTATGGTAAAATTAATACAGAGGGGGTGGTTTGGAATGGAACAGGATGTGAGGGAATTATTTAACCGCTATGCAGACAGAATCTACCGGATTGCCATGTCCTATGGAAATTCGGTGCAGTTTGCGGAGGATATCGTGCAGGAGGTTTTTCTGCGGTATTTGAAAAAAGAACCCCGATTTGAAAATCATGAACATGAAAAGGCATGGTTTATCCGCGTGGCAGTCAATTGCTGCAAAAGCACGCTGTCGTCCGCGTGGTTTCGGCGTGTCTGCCCGCTTGAGGAGTCAGGATGTCCGGCAGCAGAGGCGCCGGCAGCGCAATTTGACAGTGAGGAAGCCTGTATGCTGTATGAAGCACTGTGCAGCCTGCCGGCAAAATACCGCATTGTGCTGTATCTGCGCTATTATGAGGAGTATCAGGTGAAGGAGATCGCGGGCATACTTGGCATTTCACAAAACCTTGTCTCGGCAAGGATGTCACGGGCAAAAAAGATGCTGCGCAATGTGCTGCTGAATCAAAATCAAACGCAAAATCAGAAAAAGGAGGCGTTTCGGAATGAAACAGGAATTATATAAAAACATGTACCGGCAATTAACTATGACGGAGGAACAAAAAAACCGTGTCTGGCAGCGTATACAGGCAAAACAAAATACAGTGCGCACAAACACACGGTTCTCAGCGCGCGCCGCAGTCTGTGCGGGCGTATTTCTGCTGTCTGGCATGACAGTGCTTGCGGCGGGAGAATTTTCTGTGATGGACAGACTTGAGGAGTCTATGAGACTTTTTACGGAAAATAAATCGGAACTGACCGAGGAGCAGAAGACTGTTTTTGCTCAGTATGGGACAGCGCTTGGCAATGAGATTGCTATGACACACGGCACCCTGAAATTAGATGCTGCCCTGTATGACGGGGCGTATCTGCTCATTCCATTTCGCTATGCATTTCATGAGGATGTGGAGGGCTTTGCAGAGTTGAAAACAGGAACAGACATTCGAGATACACGTCTGTGGAGAGGTGGAACCGTGGCAGGCTATCATGAAGATCTGGAAAACGCCAATGATGAGCGGTTACAGTGGCGCATTCAGCAGGACAACAAGGCAGTGACCGGTTTCCTTATGAAATTTCAGTATGATATTGCGGAGGACGGTGTCTTGTCAGGAAGCATACTGTTGTGGACAAACGGAGAACGGCTGTTTACAAAAGGTGATGTCATCGAGGTAGTAAGGCAGGTGCAGGAGACAAAGATGCAGGAGCAGAAGGAGGAACAGATAAAAATACTCACAGGATTTACACTGGAAAATCCTGCCCAATGCCGTGAAATACCACTGGATGCCGCCGTGCGCAGCGCGCTTGGGGAAATGGGGCTCAATATTGAAACTATGACGATTACACCATTGTCACTGCAATACACTGGCAGCGGTACGCATAAGGATATCACGCACACTTATATGGAGGTGGTTCGAAAGGACGGCAGTGTCGCAGACAAAATAGAAGTGGGACATGAAACGGCACATACCGCAGCAGAACAGGAGACGACAGTCTTTCATAACCGACAGTTTTTCACGGCACCCGTACTGCCGGAGGAAATCGCAGGCGTGCGCGTGTGGAATGATAACGCAGAAGAATTGTGGATTGATGTTGAATCGTTTCAGAATCAGTGATAGAATGGCTATAGGCTACAGTTCATGTTATAAATCAGGAGGCGAAGGCGATGCAGCGCTTTTTTAACACAGAGGGTCCATGCGAACCAGAATTTCATTACATGGTGCGGCTGTATGACAGGCTTGACCAGATCAAACGTCTTTATATTGATATGGGAAAATATTTTGTGATCAACAGGGGCAGACAGTATGGCAAGACAACAACTCTGTGTGCGCTTGAGGGATATCTGCAAGAGGATTATTATGTTGTTTCCATGGATTTTCAGGGAATCAGCACAGCGGAATTTAGCGACGAGTATACATTTGTCAGGGCATTTTTGCGGATGTTTGCGGAGGCGTTTGAGGACAGCGGGGCAGGCATGGAGGAAGTAGGGCGGGTTTATGAATTTATGAAACAGTCTGAAAAGAGTACTTTAGGAGAGATGTTTTATCTGATCAGCGGACTGTGCAAAACTGCCGGCAAGCCAGTGGTTTTACTCATTGACGAGGTGGACAGCGCTGGAAACAATCAAGTTTTCATTGATTTTCTGGCACTGCTGCGCCAGTATTACATCAAGCGCAGGAAGAAACCGACGTTTCATTCGGTGGTTCTTGCCGGCGTCTACGACATAAAAAATTTAAAATTAAAAATCCGCCCAGAACAGGAGCATCAGTATAACAGCCCGTGGAACATTGCGGCAGCATTTGATGTGGACATGAGCTTTTCACAAAAACAGATTGCTGTGATGCTTGGGGAGTATGAGGCGGACAGGCAGACCGGAATGGATGTGCCGGCAGTGGCAGAGGAGATTTACCAGTATACCTCTGGGTATCCGTATCTTGTTTCGACAATCTGTAAGATTTTGGATGAAAAACTGCCGTTCACCGAGGAGTTCTCTAAAGCGGGGAAGGCATGGAGCAGACAGGGCATCACAGAAGCAGTAAAGTGTATATTGAATACAAACACACCGTTGTTTGACAGCATGGTCAAGCAGCTCGATACCTATCAGGATTTGCGCAGTACCATAGAAGCTATCTTGTATCAGGGGGAAAGAGTGCCATATAACCCAGATGAAAGGGCATTGAATATGGGGGTGATGTTTGGCTTTATAAAGAATGTTAATGGTCAGATTACAATGTCAAATCGTATCTTTGAGATGCGAATGTTGAATATGTTTATTGCGGAGGAAGCTGTAAAAAGTGAGGAATACTCACAGGGGCAGCGTGACAGAAACCAGTTTATCACGAATGCAAGGTTAAATATGGAGCTGGTTCTTGAAAAGTTTGTGGCATATTTCAATGAGATTTACAGTGCCTCGGATGAGAAATTTATTGAAAAGTATGGACGCAAGTTTTTTCTGCTGTATTTAAAACCCATTATCAACGGAACAGGAAATTATTACCTTGAGGCACAGACCCTGAATGCCGGAAGGACAGATCTGGTTGTTGATTACCGTGGCGAGCAGTTTGTCATTGAGATGAAAATCTGGCACGGCAAGGAATACAATGAACGCGGCGAGGAGCAGCTAAAGGGCTATCTGGAATATTTTCACCTGAAAAAGGGTTATATGCTCAGTTTTAATTTTAACAAGAAAAAGGAAACTGGCATTCATGTCATAACACTTGGGGATAAGACGATTGTGGAGGCAGTCGTATAGAGCAGAAAGCAGGCCTGCTTGTGATTTATACTGGCGGTCGAAAAGACTGACCACCAGTATAAAATGATGCACACAGCCGCATAAGGAAATATGCCGCTTCGC
>ERZ808040.220-NODE-220-length-56862-cov-7.931214_pt1 | contig 56862 bp, 41 predicted proteins | sample MGYA00380191_ERZ808040 | MGnify/ENA primary metagenome ERZ808040 (study PRJEB31490, sample SAMN06133395) | mouse gut metagenome | isolation source: J6 | host: mice | place: China: Chengdu | collected 2015-05 ...
ACTTGAAATAAATGTCGGCTTGCTCTAAGTGCTTTTTCAGAGTGCCTAACCGCCGTTCAACGGGTTTCAGTTTCCCTTGAATATCCAGTTGTTCCCCTATCATGGACTTGAATTTTTCATCAAGCCCCGTCATATCCATGATGTTGTTGGCTTGCAGGAAATTCAGCATTTTTTCCGCGTCTTTGAGGTTATACAGCGATTGGAAATATCCCGGTTTTCACGCCTGTGCCCTGCGTGACAAAATGCCTTGAATGTAGTCGGCAAGGGTGGGCGGCTCGGTGTTCTCCTGTTCCTCTTTCAACCAGTCTTGCAGTTTGGAGATACGCGCCTTTAACTGCCGTAACTTCTGGTTTGAAATTTCGATTTCGCGGTTGAGGCCGCCGCGCTCGGTGCGGATTCCTCGCTTCTCCATAGCGGAAGCGGCAACGTCTAAATGGACGGTGGGTATCTGGTCGGCGGCAAGATTGCCGCTTGCCCTTTGACGTTCATAACTGCGGTGGTCGATACGCTCCGCGTGTCCGTTCTATTCCAAACGCGTCAATATAGGTTTGCCTTACAGTTAAGATTATGCACTCCAAAGTGCAGTGTCCTGTACACTTGGCTGGTGCTGCCGTGAAAATGCCGCGGTCAACCGGGAAGGCAAGGGCATTGGGAGCATCGCAGGCGCAGGCCCGAGGAACCTTTGCGTCGGGAAATCATATATTAAACCATAACATCACGAAAAAGCCGGGGTAGGAATGATTGCAGATTTTGGCATATTCGGAGGGGACGACAGAAGCTGTTACCTCGCTGCAGAGCTGCTTCGCCGCGGTCGGCGTGTCGCAGCCTATGCGCTGACGACAGGGGAGGGCGCCGCGGCCGTGTTGCGCGCAGCGTCCGGTCTTCAGACGGCGAGGTCCTTGCGGGAGCTGGCACAGAGTGCGCCGGTGCTGGTAGGTCCGGTTCCGTTTTCAAAATATATCGGGAAATCAACCGCGGAAAAGAGCGGCGATGATCTTACGCAGGAGGAGCTGCTTTCCTGTCTTTCCCAAGGGCAGAGACTGTTTGCGGGCCAGCTTCCGGCAGCGTTTGCAAAGGAAGCATCAGCGGCAGGGGCAGTATGTATTGATTTCCTAAAGGAAGAATCCGTGCTGTCGGAAAATGCTCTGCTCACCGCGCAGGGCTGTCTTGCAGAAATTCTCTGTGCATGGCCGGAAAAGCTCGCGGCGGCAAAAGTGCTTGTGCTGGGCTACGGCTGCTGCGGAAGCGCAATTGCGCAGCTGCTTCACCGCGTCGGCGCAGAAGTGACGGTTTGCGTCAGAAGAGTGGAAAGTGCATGGGAGGCAGCACAGCAAGGTCTCCGCGTGTGTTATGCGCAGGGGCTGGCGGAGGAGCTGACAGGGCAGGATATTATTGTCAATACGGTACCGGCAAGATTGCTCCGCCTCGAGCTGTTAAAAGGACTCCGAAACGGGGTTCTGCTTGTGGAGATTGCTTCGCAGCCCGGAGGCTTTTCGCCCGCGGAGGCGCAGGAATGCGGCATTAATGCGATTTTCTGCCCGGGGCTGCCGGGAAAATATTGCCCGCGCGGGGCCGCTGCCGCAATGGCGGACTGCCTCTGCAGCAGGGAGGACCGGGCGGCGGGAAAGAAGTGAAAAGGCCGCCTGAGCGGCAGAATGAGAGGCTGGTTATGAGGTTTGACGGGAAAAAAATCGGAGTGGCCCTTACGGGCTCTTTTTGCACTTATCAGAAAAGCTTCCCTCAAATAAAGGCTTTGACCGAAGAGGGAGGAGAGGTACAGACGATTTTTTCAGATGCCGCACAGGAGATCAGCAGCCGGTTCGGCAGCGCTGAGAGCTTTCTTGCAGAAGCGGAGGAGCTCACCGGAAGGCCGCCGTTTCGCTCCATCGAGGAAGCGGAACAGATCGGGCCGTCCGCGATGTTCGATGTGCTGATTATTATGCCGTGTACCGGAAATACTATCGCCAAGCTGGCAAACGGGATCACGGACAGTCCGGTGCTGATGGCGGCAAAGGCTCATCTTAGAAACGAGCGTCCGCTGGTGCTCTGCATTGCAAGCAATGATGCGCTGGGGATGAACATGAAAAATATCGGGCTGCTGATGAATACAAAAAATATTTACTTTGTGCCGTTTTCTCAGGACGATCCCGAAAAGAAGCCGAACTCGCTGGTAGCGCATTTTGAGCTGCTTGCGGATACGGCGGAGCGGGCTCTGGAGGGAAGGCAGCTGCAGCCGGTGCTGCGTGTCAGAAAATAAGCGGCTGCAATATGCCGCACAAATAATTTATTGCATGATTATGCGGACAGGAGGATTCACATGTGTGGTATTTCAGGCTTTTTTGCGCCGGGAGCGGGGCGAAGGTTTGAAAATCAGGGATTTTCAGATTCTCTGTCGATGCAGTGCTGCGGCGGCAGCCGCAGGATGAGCGGGGACGGGGAGAAACCGGGCTGCGGCAGGGAACTGCTGGAGTGTATGAACCGGGTGCAAAAGCACCGCGGCCCGGACGACGAGGGGCTCTATCTTTCCACGGAGTGCGGGCTGGCGCATGTGCGTCTTTCCATTCTTGACCTGGAGCGCGGGCATCAGCCGATCGTCAGACGTTCCGGGGGCAGGGAGGTCAGCATTGTTTACAACGGTGAAATTTATAATATGAAGCAGCTGCGGGAGGAGCTGGTTTCGGAGGGAATGTCATTTGAAACCTCCTGCGATACCGAGGTGATTCTGAACGGCTACTGGCTGCACGGAAGCGAATTTTTCAAGCGGCTGAACGGTATTTTCGCTTTTGCGATATGGGAGGAAAAGGAGCACCGTCTGCTGCTGTGCCGTGACCGGCTCGGGGTAAAACCGCTGTTTTATTCCGTCTCGAAGGGCGTGCTGTATTTTGCGTCGGAGCTCAAGGGAATTCTGGCAGTGCCGGATTTCGAGGCAAAACTGGACAGAGAGGGGCTCTGCGAGGTTTTTGCCCTTGGGCCGGCAAAAACGCCGGGGAAGGGTGTGTTCCGGGGGATACGCGAGGTACGGGCCGGAAGCCTGCTGGAGATTACGCCGGGAGCGGACTTAGCGCCGGATATCCGAGAGAAATATTACTGGAGACTTCAGGCCGCGGATCATACGGAGAACTTTGCGCAGACCGTGGAGCACACGGAATGGCTGCTGACGGATGCGGTGCGCATGCAGATGCTTTCGGATATTCCGATCAGCACGTTTCTTTCCGGCGGGATAGATTCCAGCCTTGTCACGGCAATCTGTGCGGCGGAGCTGAAAAAGCAGGGAAAGGTGCTGGACACCTTTTCCTTTGATTTTACCGGCAACGATTCATATTTTCAGGCGAGCAGCTACCAGCCCTCGCAGGATCGCCCTTATGCCGAGCTGATGGTGAAGGCATGCGGAACAAACCACCGTTTTCTGGAATGCGACAACGAGCTGCTGGCAGATTATCTTTATCCGGCGGTTCGGGCGAGGGATCTGCCCTGCATGGCCGACGTCGAGGCGTCAATGCTCTATTTCTGCAGCCAGGTTGTCCAATACGACAAAGTAACGCTGACCGGGGAATGTGCCGACGAGATTTTCGGCGGCTATCCGTGGTTCCATCGGGAGGAACTGCTGAATAAGGAAGGATTTCCTTGGTCAAACGAATTCAGCATGCGTACAGCAATGCTGCGGGATGATATCATTGAAAAGCTGAGGCTGAAGGAATACGAGCGGGAGGCATACGAAGCGACAATGCGGGAAGCGCCGGTCAATACGGGCCTTTCAAAGCAGGAGCAGCGAAGGCAGCGCATCGGCTGGCTGAATCTGAACTGGTTTATGGTGACGCTGCTCGACCGCATGGACCGCACCAGCATGGCAAGCGGCCTGGAGGCGCGCGTGCCGTTTGCGGATCACCGGATTGTCGAGTATGTCTACAATGTGCCGTGGGAGATGAAATGTCCGGACGGTCTGGTGAAGGGCCTGCTGCGCAGGGCGGGAGAGCGCTACCTGCCGCATGAGGTGCTGTACCGCAGAAAGAGCCCGTATCCGAAGACCTATCATCCGGGATACGAGCGTATTTTAAAGGAGCGCTTCCGCGGAATGCTGCAGGATAAGGGCCAGCCGATCCATGCGCTGATCGACCAAGAGAAAGCGGAGCGGTTTATGGCGATGCCGTCCGATTATGCAAAGCCGTGGTACGGGCAGCTGATGGCCGGACCGCAGCTGTATGCATATCTTTTGCAGGTGAATTACTGGCTGAGGGAGTACCGGATCGGGATCGAGATATGATTAATCTCGCAGGATATGCTGAACATTGCGCGTCCGTCATGCTGCCTTTCCCGGCAGGTGCGGCGCTGCTGATTGCCGTCACCGCTGCGGGAAGCGCTTTTGGGCGCTTCCCGCAACCGTAACGGCGGCAGCTTGAGCGTATAGGAAGAGAGAGTCAGGCGGAACAGGCCGGGCAAATACGGTTATCCGGGCTCAGCTTCTGCCGAGAATCGTACATGAAATTGGTGCGGCCTCGATTACCTGTCCCCGGTGCCGGCGAATCAGCCCGGTGCCGGCCGTGCCGTCCTCCGCGTAAACTTCCCAGCCGCCCTCCGGGATGGTAAACTGCGCCGGAGCGGGATTCGGATTGTACAGGATGCAGATTTCCCTCAGGGAATCGCCTCCCGCATGATCTTTCAGCACGAAGCCGACCGTATTATCCGGGACTTTGGTAAAAAATTCCAGATGCTTTGCAACAAGGCCGACATCCGAGAGCCGGAGAGCCGGATGAGCCTTCCGGAAGGCGATCAGACCGCGGTAATAATGGAATACGATCCTGTTTTTCGTCAGTTCATCCCATTTTATGGAATTGACGGAGTCCGGAGAATTGTAGCTGTTTTCGACAAAGCCGGCTCCGTCCGGGGCTGGCTTTGAGCGAAGGAATTCCTCCCCTGCCTGAAGAAACGGGATTCCCTGCGAGGTGAAGCAGACGGCGGCGGCCAGAAGGTTCATGCGCACGCGCAGTTTCCGGGGGCAGGGACGGCAGGAAACGTTGAGCTTATCCCAGAGTGTCAGGTTGTCATGCGCCGAAACATAATTGATGCTCTGCGCCGGCGAGATCGCCCAGGCCGTGTCTGCGGATCGGACAGGCTCCGCCGCGGAGGAAGCATTCCACGCAAGCAGAGAAGATGCCGTACGGACAGTATTCCGGGGACGGCCTGCCTTGGCCGGGGCCGGAGGCAAAATCTCTTTCCCGGCCTGACCGGCAGCAAAAATAAGCTGCGGATGTGCGGTGCAGCCGGCAACGCCGAAGCGTATCTCCCCGCAGAGCCCTTTTTTGCCGGATACAAATCCTTTGTCCCGGTCGGAGAATACGCTGCCCTTCAGGGCGTCGCGCAGATTGTCATTAAACGCCGCGATGCCGGCCGCGCGGCCGATATTTTTTTTGACGGCGCGCTCCTCCTCCGGAAGAACGGAGTCGCCGCCGGTCCAGCCTTCGCCGTACATCAGCAGCTGCGGATTGATCCCGTCAAGCCGCTCCCGGATCGCGCGCATTGTTTCAAGGTCGTGCAGGCCCATCAGATCGAAGCGGAAGCCGTCGATGTGGTATTCCTGTGCCCAGTAGGCGACGGAATCCATAAGATAGCGGCGTACCATCGGGCGGTTCGTAGCGGTTTCGTTGCCGCAGCCGGAGCCGTTGGAAAAGCAGCCCGTCGGCGTCATCCGGTAATAATAGTATGGAACTGTCCGGTTAAAGCAGGAATCTTCCGAGGCGGCCGTGTGATTATAGACAACATCCATAATGACACCGATGCCGCGCGAGTGGAGCGCCTTCACGAGCTCCTTGAATTCGCGGATGCGGACGGCGCCGTCCTGCGGATTGCTGCTGTAGGAACCCTCCGGGATATTGTAATTTGCGGGATCATAGCCCCAGTTGAAGGAGGGCTGTCCGGCGGTTTCGTCCACCGAGGAAAAGTCAAAGCTCGGCAGCAGGTGGACATGCGTTGCGCCGAGTCCGCAGATGTGGTCGAGCCCAGTCGGAAGCCCGGCGCTGTTTCTCGTGCCGCGCTCGGCCAGGCCGGAGAATTTTCCCTTTGCCCGGATTCCGGAGGAGGCGTCGACGGAAATATCGCGGATATGGAGTTCATAGAGCACGGCGTCGGTCGGCTGTGCGAGCGCCGGGCCGCGATCCTCCTCCCAGCCGTCCGGGTCGGTGCGCGCCAGCTCAACGGCCATGGAACGCACACCGTTTGCGCTGCAGGCGCGCGCGTAAGGATCGGTGGTCTCCGCGGTTCTGCCGTCCACGGTTACAAGATAGGTATAATGGACGCCGTGCAGATTGCGGGAATCCGCCAGGAACCAGACGCCCTGCTCCTGCTTCTGCATCGGGAGCGTTTCTTCCGGCTTGTCAGTGCAGGAGAAGAGCTGCAGCTCCACGCGCTCTGCCGTAGGTGCCCAGAGGCGGAATTCGGTGCCTTCGGGCGTACAGACTGCGCCGAGGTCATGGCCGGAATAAAGGAGCCGAAGGTTAAACTCCTCGGAATCATAGAGCGCAGTCAGCGCGGCAATCCGCGCCGCCGGTGCTGCAGCAGGGCAGTTTTTAGCTGCGTCGTTTTTTGTTTCCGCGGCTTCCGCCAGCAGAGAGTTTTCCTCTGAGCTGCGGGAAGCGTCATCTGCGGCGCCGGTTTTGGCCCCATCTGCTGCAAAGAGGTTTTCTGCCGCGCTGTCCTGGCAGGCGCCGGCTTGTGCGGCGCCGTCTTCAAAAACCTGGGAAGATATAACGGATTCTGATAATTTTTTCATACTTACCTCATTTCTGCATCTTCCGGCAGACCGCGGATGCCGCGGATGCGGGACTGACGCATTTAATCTGCAAAACTGTTCCGGGCAGAAAAAGAAAAATATTCCTGCCGGTCATGCTTATAGTATACCATGAGCAGCGGAGAAAATCGAGAGAAAAGCTGAAAATTTCGAAAAAAATCGAAAATGAATGTGATGAAAATTGGAATCCCCTGTTTCCTCCTCTGAAAAGCACACATTTATTAACTGTGCCGGACAAAATCTGCTTGACAAAGAAAATTATTTACACTAAATTGGAGATATCCTGATGGAAAAACAGCAGCAGGGAAAGTAAGAAATCCGGATACTGCAGGGGGCGGAAAACGGATTGATTCATTGCCCGGCCGGAGGGTATCCGGAGAAAAAAGCGCGGAAGCAGCACAGCTGCAGAATGATTTAAGGGAGAAAATTATGGACCAAAGGAATGGGAAAACGGAAAGAAAAAGGAATGGAAAAATGGAAATAAAAAGGGATGGGAAAACAGAAAGAAAGCAGAAGGAGGACTGGCCTGTACTGGCAATCTGCTACGATTTTGATAAAACCCTGTCCCCGGATGATATGCAGGCGCAGGGTTACATTCAATCCGTCAATTACAATGTTCCGGATTTCTGGAAGGAATCCAACGAGCTTGCGGAACGCAACAATATGGATCAGAATCTTGCCTATATGTATATGATGGTGGACAAAGCGCAGGGGCGTGTCCTGTTTACCAGGGAAAAACTGATGGAATACGGCGCGCAGGTAACGCTTTTTCCCGGAGTCGAGGGATGGTTTGAGCGGATCAGGCAGTACGGAAAGGCGAAAAACGTAATCGTGGAACACTATATTATTTCTTCCGGGCTTAAGGAAATGATCGAGGGAACCTCGGTCGCCAGAGCCGGAGCATTTAAAGAAATATTCGCAAGCTCATTTTATTATAACGACCGCGGGGTGGCCGTATGGCCTGCGCAGGTTGTAAATTATACCGGGAAAACCCAATATCTGTTCCGAATCGAAAAAGGGGTTCTGGATATCAATAATCTGGGAGTAAACGACTCCTTTGCTCCGGATGAGATACGGGTGCCCTTTCGGAATATGGTTTATATCGGCGACAGCGATACGGATGTCCCGTGCATGAAGCTGGTCAATACTTATGGTGGCTATTCGATTGGTGTATACAAAGAAGACAAGGAAAAAGTACATAAAATGATGCGGGAGGGAAGAATAAGGTATTATGCTTCTGCCGATTATACGGAGGGCTCCGATCTGGACTGCCTGGTGAAATCCATTATTGACCGGACGGCAACCAATGAAGTGCTGGAAAACGTTTATTATTCCTGCAGAAAGGAATGTGAGAATGCCGCTGCCCATGCGGACAGAGAAGAACAGGAGAAAAAGGATCTGATTATTGCCCTGGAGGGAAGCGGCAACTTCGCAAGAACCCATTCTGTTATCAAAAAGCTGAGCGGATACAGCCGGTGGACGTCAAAAGAGAGGGAAAAGCTGTGCGAGATCGCAATAAAAAACAGTCAGGTACACTATATTCTAAGCGATCTTGATCTGATGAGTTTTTACAAGGGACTGCTGGAAAATGCAGGCTGCCTTACGGAGTATGAGGAGAAGGTTAAGGAAATGTTGGAAGGCTGAGGCAATATGAAAGTGCAGCGGAAATACTGTTTTTGCTGCCGCTGCCCAAGGGCGCGCACGGCAGCAAAACAGCAAAGGCCGCCGCGGTGCGGCAGCGGAAGAGCAGTATTTCCGCGGATTTGATTTCTTCGGATTTGAATTGTGTTTTCTAATGCACTTTTTGCGGAAATCAAGTGTGAAATCTTTTCCTGAGCTCCCGTATAAGGCCTTTTCTCAGTACGGCAATGCAGACGGCCAGCACTGCGGCGGCAAGCGCACCCGCTGCAATAATTTCCCACGTCATCCGGCCGCCAAGCAGTCCGCTGACGGATAGGAACAGGCAGGAAAAAAGAAGGAGCAGCAGGGGCATCATATTTTGTTTCTGCCTCTCCAGATCCGTAAAAAACAATATGCTGGCGACGGCCAGCCCGCCGGTATCAACGATCGGCACTACGGCCGCCGACCAGCCCGCCGGAAAAAGCGTATCAATGATAAGCAGCAGAATGGAAGAGCTGGTTATAAAACGTATCCAGAGGCTTATGCGATTGTATTCCACCAGTGCGGGGGAGATAAAAAACGACCAGACCATCCATAGCGACCAGATGCTGATGAGGCACCAGGCCGGGGGGCCTGCGGCAATGTTGACAATAACGCAGGCGATGGCCGCAAGCAGAAACGGCCACTTAGCCCAGTGTATAACATCCTGTCTTTGTATTTTTTTCTTTTCCGCATGCGGGTAGATGATTTTAACATTCATACAGCTCACTCCCTTCCATAACCGGTATAATTCCGTCCGCGGCAAACAAATCATACAGCTTCTCTTCAAAGGAGGGGTCCGCCGTCCTTTTTGCGACTGACAATGTTGTGGTATTCTCAAAGGTTATCATTCCGCAGCTGCCTCCCAGCATAAAATCCATGCTGTTGATCTGCTGTGCCATTTGCGGCGGCATTTTTACAACGCCGAGATTGGAAAGCGTGTTGCTGAAAGCCGAGTCTCCGAGAAATCCGAACATGTTCCTGGCAGCCGCGGATTTGATGGATAACGGGATAAAACGCAGAAGTTCATTCATGCGCTTTGTAGAAGCCATCATTCTGCTCATGCTCTGCAGGGAGGTTTCCTGCTTCAGCTGCTCCGAGATATTTTCAATAATGGATTCCGTGTCCGAAATGCAGTCTGCGGGCAGCCGGATACCGCAGTACAGCGAAAAGTTCCTTAACGTTTCGGAGGGATAGTATTTCCGCATATTGACAGGAACCTGAATGCTGATACAGCCTTTGGGTTCATCGGTCGCGCTTTTTCCGGCAACAAAAAGAAGTGCAAGAATGTATGACGTTACAGTTGCGTTTTTGGACCTGGCAATATCTTTTAAGCGGGATGCATCAAGTCTGAAATGCAGAATACGGCAGGGCTGAACCTTTGAGATTTTCCCGCTCATCTGCAGGGCCGGCTGATACGAATAACCGGACATTTTTTCTGCTTTACCGGCGCGAAGAAATTCATTCGCCGTTTCCTGTTCTGACGGGATATCATTGATATTCAGCACGCCGTCCGCCCGGGTCCATTCCGTTCCGAGTAAATGCAGATATTCCGCAATAAGCGTTTTGAGAAATATCATACCGCCGGTTCCGTCGGTCAGGACATGAAAATACTCGATGCTTACGCGGTTATGAAAATATACAACACGAAATGACTGGGATGCGCTTCGGGAGATCTTCAGAGGCCTGCAGGGAATGCCGGACTCTAATTCGACCGCGTATCTGCGTTTTGACGCGTCAAGATAATGCCAGAAGAAGCCCTTTTTCACGGTGGTGGCAAAGCTGGGAAAACGTTTTATTGTGAAGTTGAGAGACATCTGCAGAATTTCCGGCACAATATCCTGTTTGAGATAGATTGACAGCCGGAAAACGGACATCTGCCCGTGCCGCATGGAAAGCGGAAATATTTTTGCCGCGTCATCCAGCTTGTACCAAAGCACCGGAGGGCGGGCGTAAAAGCCGCCGAGGTTGGAAACGCTGAGCCTGTCAAGTGCATCGTCCAGGGATAAACCGGCAGAAGAGTAGTATAACAGTGCGTTTTCAAAATCCGTGCGGATCTTAAGGACTTCTCCTTTCGCCAGCATTACATGATTTTTCATGTCATCAAAAAACAGCGCAAGCTTTTCCTGCTCTGCTTCCGGTAAAGATCGCCGATATATTTCAAACGGGGCTTCCATAACATCCTTCCGTTTCGGTCTGCCCTTTTCCTTTTTCATAATCCATATCCTTTCGTTTCGCTCCCCGAACTCCGTGATGCCGCTGCCGGCCGGTTTCCACCCGGGACAGCGGGTCTGACCCCACTTTTAACACCCGTGTCCAAAAGAAAGCGACAGCATATTATGAGTATATATTCGCGTTGCGCAAAAGTCAACAGAAACGAAAAGCAGATGTGTGCTGCCTGCCGTCTGCGGTGCTGACGGGCCGGTGCGGGATTGACAGCCCGCCGGGGCGGGGCTATAATTATTTTGATGCCGGCCGGTTCCGGACAGCGGATGCCATGCGGTACGGCAGAGCAAAAATTTCCGGAGCGGAAAACAGCGGCGGATCGAAGGAGGAAAATGTATGTTTCCTGACAGAGAGGAGGCGGAGCGGCTGCTTTGCGAGGGCGAGAAATGCAATCCGGGGCCGTGGGGAGATCACAGCAGGACGGTCGCGGCCTGTGCGGAGAGGATCGCGGCGGAAATTCCCGGCCTTGATCCGGAGAAAGCATATATAGCCGGCCTGCTGCATGATATCGGAAGGCGGGAGGGCGTAACCAATTTCGCCCATATCACGGACGGATACCGGTATATGATGGAACTTGGATACGACGAGATTGCAAAAATCTGTATTACCCATTCGTTTGCAGTACCGGATATACGGATGCATACCGGGAAAATGGATATCAGCGGGGAAGAGAGGGAGGAGCTTTGCCGGCTGCTCCGGGAATACGAGTATGACGACTACGACCGGCTGATCCAGCTGTGTGACAGCATTGCATTCCCGGGGAGGGTGGTGGATCTGGAAACCAGGATGGATGACGTGGAGCGGCGGTACGGCTCCTATCCGCAGGAAAAGCGGGAGAGGAACCGGGAACTGAAAGCGTATTTTGAAGAGAAAATGGGGAGGGATCTTTATGAAGCTGTTGGTTGTTGTAGACATGCAGAATGATTTTATCGACGGTGCGCTCGGGACTGCGGAAGCAAAAGCCATTGTGCCGCGGGTGGCCGAAAAGATTAAAAATTTTTCCGGCAAGGTAATTGCGACAAGGGATACGCACGGGGAGGATTATCTTCAGACGCAGGAGGGCAGAAACCTTCCGGTTCCGCACTGCATAAAAGGCACCGGGGGCTGGGAGATCCGCCCGGAGATACAGAAGCTTGTCAGCGAGCCGCCGGTGGATAAGAAAACCTTCGGAAGCGCGGCGCTGGGTGAAATGCTGCGGGAGCTTGACGGGCAGGAGGGGCTGGAAAGCGTTACCCTCGTCGGGCTGTGCACGGATATCTGCGTGATTTCCAACGCAATGCTGATCAAAGCGTTTCTTCCGGAAATCCCCGTTATCGTGGATGCAGCCTGCTGCGCGGGCGTGACTCCACAGAGCCACGAGCGCGCGCTTAAGGCGATGGCGGCATGCCAGATCATTATTGAGGGAATGTAATTCCATATAAAGCACAAAGAATTCAGCAGGAAAAACGAAATAACGCAAAACACTGCATGGAAGCCACTGCATGAAAGCAATGGTTCAGCTGGTTTGAAGTTCTCCTTTCTTCAGCCGGAATACCGTATCGGCCAATTTGGCCAGCTCATTGGAATGAGTGACGATAACGACGCATTTTTCCTTTGATGCGCACATTCTTTCAGAATGGCGGCAATCCCGGCCGCGGCATCATTGTCAAGCAGGAGTGGCGCGTTCGAAGCCAGCGCGGGCGATTGCCACGCGCTGCTGCTGGCCGCCGGAGAGCTTTCGGACATTTCTCCTGCATTCCTTCCTGCCGAGGCCGATCCGTTCCAGGAATACTGCAGTTTAGCGGTGAACCATGCTTTAAGACAAGAAAAGGCGATATGCAATCCCCGCAGAGGGGGGAAGCATATCGCCTTTTCTTGTGGGGGAATCCAAAGGGGGAGGGCAAGGGCATTGGAAACGGCAGAAAAACAGGGCTGTGATTGCATGGCGCAGAGCCGCAAGCGCAGGACTGGTTTCGTCAGCAGACAGGGCGTATATGAAAGCCCCGTCCCTCGTCCCACGCCGGACTTTTATCTCGGAGGACTGGAAACTTCACTGAACATATATTGATATTTGAAGCTTTCTGTGATATAATCAGCTCCGCAAATCGAAAATAGTCAAATTTTTCAGTTGCATTTTGAAAGGGAACTTTTATGAAGAAGCTGTTGAGCTATAGCACGAAGTATATTGATAACGAAATAAAGAAATATCATGAAAGTGCGAAGCGTGGAATCGACACCGATACTGATTTTAAGGAAATGTTGTATCAAAGATTAGACCGGCGCATCGCAGAACAGGCATATGATTGGATTATCAATAGTCTTTGTGACCTGTTTTTTTGGTATGCTGGAGGCGGAGATATTCGCATGCAACTGGATGCCGATAAAACAGCAGCAAAGGAAAGCTATTATATTGCCACGTTGATTGGCGTATTATGTTATGAAATGATAGAAAAAGGATTTTCACATCATGTTCTCGATAGCGGCTATCCATATGATTTCAAAAAAAATAACTTTAATTTCTCTAAAGCTGCGATTCTTGCAAATGAATACGAATTGGCATTGAAAATGACAGGAACTGATACAGTCGAGGGCGCATTGGTTTCTCATAATTATCTGCTGGCCTGTGCGCTCCTTCCGAAGAGCCCAGAAGATGATTCTATTGGTACAGATGAGATTCGACAATGCATGTGGGCTATCGCACATGCAGATGAAAAACTGTTCAACAAATACATGGAAAAAAGAATAAAGATGTTGCGCCGCTATGCAAGGTTGAGTCCAACGACCTTTGACAGTTGGGGGCTGGCGGCAATCAAGCTCGCACATCAAAGAGGTATCCAGTGTAATCTAAATGTCATAGAATTGCCGTATCAGTTTCTTGACGATATCAGGATTGATACAAGCGGGCTGACTTTTCCGAAAGCAGAGCAAATCCGTTCTATTATAGGCGAAAAAGAATCGCAAATAAAAGAATGAGTCCGGTTTATCGGGCAGTCACCCAGGTGGGTGACTGCCCGTTTTGTGTAACGCTTTTGACATCGAGTTTTGAGGGTGCAGGTCAAATTATACGCCCCTTCCAATGTCCGCTCTGAAAGCCCTTGAAATATCGGGCCTCCTGCCACCTAAAGCGTTACGCCAGCCCGAAGGTGTCTCCAGCGTATCTATGAGTTAGATAGTATTTTCGGCAGCGGCTTCCAATAATGCGCCGCGCCATCCTGCCGGAGGTAATCGACCACCACAGCACTGCGTTTTTGTCATTCTTTATGAAAGGTTGACTGACATGATATTGATGAGCGGCGCGTAAAATCGGGAGCCGGCAGCAGGCGCAGGAAAGCATATCCTGCATGCTTTAGTATATCACGGATTTGTTTCAATTTGGTTTCGATGAAAAAATTTTTCTGCGGCCGTCCGGCGTGCCCTGCTCCGCGGCAGATCTGTGTTGTCCGAACAAATGTTCGTAAAGAAAGGTATGTCTTCCATTTTTCTGCGGGATTCTGTATAATATGGAAAAAGGAGAAGCAGCATCGGCTTACGGGCCGCAAGTCTGAACTGCCGCAAAGACAGCAAAAGGGGGAGGGATTCCATGAAAATATATACCTGCTTCCCGCACGGGAAGACAAAGGCGCTGACGATGAGCTACGACGACGGAAGGCTGCAGGACGAGCGGCTGGTCGGGATATTCAACCGCCAGCAGCGAAATCAAGCAGCTTTTTGCGCAGCTCGGGATCGCCTACGGAAGAGTGGTTTCCGCTGTACCGGATTTCGCGCTGCCCGCAGATCCGATGGAATGGCATCCAACCTGCCATCACAATACATCGGATCTGATGGAACTGGCAGAATATTTTGTTAATTTTAAGAAGAGACAGTATCTGAAACTAATGTATGTGTGGGGGCATAGTTATGAGTTCGATCAGGCGGATAACTGGGAGGTGATCGAGCGTTTCTGCGAGTATGCCGGCGGCAGTTTTGTAAAGCTCGGCGGCCCCTGCCGCTGAGGGAGCCCGAAGGCGCGGGGCTTTGGTGCCTGCGGAGAGGAAACCGGCAGATTGATGCGATTTCAGAAAGGAGATGCGGCAGAATGGAATCGGCAGCTTACAAGCATAAGGTACAGTATTATGAAACGGATCAGATGAGGATTGTACACCATTCCAATTACATTCGGTGGTTTGAGGAGGCGCGGACGGATTTTCTGGAGAAGTCGGGCTTTTCCTACGCGTGGATGGAGGAGCACGGCATCGTTATTCCGGTGCTCGGCGTGTCGGCGGAATACCGGCAGATGGTGCATTACGGCGACGAGGTGTTCGTTCTTCCAATCGTGGTGCAGTTCAACGGTCTGAAGCTCGGACTGCGCTACGAGATCCGGAATGTGCAGTCCGGGGAGCTTACGACGACGGGAACCTCGAGCCATTGCTTTCTGGACGCGGATTACCGGCCTCTGCGGCTGAAAAAGGAATTTCCGGAGGTTTACCGGATGTTTGCGGACTGCTGTCAGGCATCCGGGATGTAGGCAGCACAGCCGCAAAACGGTCCGGATGCAGCCCGGCGGCGGCTTTCTTACTCTGCAGGGCGGACAAATTCCAGAAAACTCCGCACCGGAGCAGGGAGGTCGTGATTTTTCAGAAAGGAGAAGCCGACCTCCCTTTTTTCGACCGGTGCGGAAAGCGGTAGAAGGGCAAGCTGTCCGGAGGCCAGATCAGCTTCGATAAATTCCCGGATAACGCAGGCGATGCCGAGCCCGGTGCGCGCGAACTCAATCAGCAGATCCATGCTGCTGACCTCCAGAACCTGTCCGATCCGGATTTGATGGCGGGCAAAATAATTGTTGATATAAATCCTTGTGATATTTTTTTCGTCGAGCAGCATAAGATTGCCGGCGGAAAAAATTTCCTCCCCCTCGGGCGGGCGGCCTTCCCGCAGGCCGAGGTTTTTGAGGTAGGCTCCGGTCGCGACAAAGACATCCTCGACCTGTCCGACGGATTGAAAGGCGAGTCCCTTCAGGCTTTCCGGCCGCCCGACCAGGCCGATATCAATTTTTTTATCCCGGAGCAGCTCAACGGTCTGCAGGGTGGACTGGCAGAGAATGGTGAAGCGGATATGCGGATGGAGCGCGACGAAGTCCCGGAGGCGGGGCAGCAGAAGATATTTGCAGAGCGTGACGCTCGCGCCGATGCGGATATGGCCGATGCCGAGTCTGCCCGTCTGCCGGACGGCGGCCTCTCCTTCGCCGAGCGCGCGGAAGGCATCCTGCGTGTAGCTGTAGAGCAGCCTGCCGGACTCGGTCAGAGCAACGCCGCGGGAGCTGCGCGTAAACAGACTGGTCTGCAGGGAAGCCTCGAGCCGCCGGATTGCCTTGGAGATGGCTGGCTGGCTGATAAACAGCTCTCTTGCGGCGGCAGAGATATTGCCGGTTTCGGCAACCTTATTGAAGATCTGATAGCCGGATAAGGAAATCTGCGGTTCCATAAAAGCTTCCTTTCGCGGCGGACGGCACGGTTTTTCTGCGGCGTCTGCCTGTGTGGACCGGCCCGCGGCTCCCTGCGGGGAGAGTCCGTGCCGGGAATGCTGGGTAACGATATGAATTTTAGTTATAGGAATCATTCATAATATGTATTTCAATTATATCAGACCCTGTGCTATAATGGCAAGCATAATGATAACGACGAAAAAAACGCTGTCGCAGCTCCGGGCTGCGGCTTTGTACGCGGCGGGAGGCCGGGGAGCGGCGGCGGAACGGAGGATTGAATGGATTACAAAATTGCAGTGATTCCGGGGGACGGGATCGGGCCGGAGATTGTGCGGGAGGCGTGCAAGGTGCTTGACCGGATCGGGGAGAGGTTTGGACACCGCTTTCATTATACGGAAGTGCTGATGGGAGGGGTGTCCATTGATAAAACCGGCGTACCGCTGACGGATGAGGCGCTGGCTGCCGCGAAGGCAAGCGATTCTGTGCTGCTCGGCGCCGTGGGAGGAGATGTCGGAAAGTCGAACTGGTATAAGCTGCCCCCGAACCTGCGGCCGGAGGCGGGGCTTCTGGCCATCCGAAAGGGGCTTGAGCTGTTCTGCAACCTCCGCCCGGCGGTGCTGTTTCCGCAGCTGAAGCAGGCCTGCCCTCTCAAGGATGAAATTATCGGCGGCGGCTTTGATTTTGTCGTTGTCCGCGAGCTGACCGGCGGCGTGTATTTCGGCGAGAGGAAGACCGTCACCGAAAACGGCGTGCGCAGGGCGGTGGACACGATGCCTTACGATGAAAATGAGATCCGGCGCATTGCGAAATGGGCGTTCGAGGTGGCGATGAAGCGCGGTAAGCGCGTGACGAGCGTGGACAAGGCAAATGTGCTTGACACCTCGCGGCTATGGAGGCAGGTTGTGAAGGAAACGGCGGAGGAATACCCGGAGGTAGAGCTGTGCGATATGCTTGTGGACAACTGCGCGATGCAGATGGTGAGAGATCCGAAGCAGTTCGACGTCGTGCTGACCGAGAATATGTTCGGCGATATCCTCTCGGATGAGGCGAGCATGGTGACCGGCTCGATCGGCATGCTGGCTTCCGCGAGCCTGGGCGCGACAAAGCTCGGCCTGTATGAGCCGAGCCACGGTTCGGCTCCGGATATCGCGGGCCAGAACAAGGCAAATCCGATTGCGACAATTCTGTCTGCTGCAATGATGCTGCGCTATTCGTTTGATCTGACCAAGGAAGCCGACTGCATAGAGGCGGCGGTGAACAGCGTTCTTGACGCAGGCTGGCGCACGGTGGATATTATGTCCGGGGGCTGCTCGCTGATCGGCACAAAAGAAATGGGGGACAGGATTGCGGAAAGAATATAGTATGGCGAAGCTGATCCGGCTTTCGTCACTGATTTACAGTTTTACGACAATTGTTTTTTTCATGCTGGCGAACCTGGGAGCCGGCTTTATCGCAGCGGCGCAGGAGCAGGCCGGCGAGGGTGCCGAGATAACCCTGTCCAGCGGGAAGCTCGCCGTGGTTATCGCGGTGAATATTCTTGCGTATATTGAGCTGTTCGGCTATTTTGCAATCTTTTTCGAAGTATTTCTGTATTTTATGAAAAAGAACCGCATGGCGCGGATGAGGCAGCCGATGCCGGCAGAGGAAAAATTTCCTACGCTTCCGTTTGTCACGGGGCTGGCGTTTTTCCTGCTTTTTATGAGCATGATGAGAATGGTGCTGTAGGAAGCTGCCGCGCCGGGCCTGCTCTGCACGGCAGGAGGTTCCGGTGCATGGAGCTGCCAGAAGCGCGGGCGCCCGGGCGGCTGAGTGCAAGGCGGAAATGCCGCGTGCCCGGACGGGCAGAAGGGTCGGCCGATCCCGTCCCGATTCGGAATGATTGACAGGAGGATAGATTTTTATGGGTATGACGATGACGCAGAAAATTCTTGCCGCCCACGCGGGGCTTGATTTTGTGGAGGCCGGCCAGCTGATCGAGGCCGACCTGGACATGGTGCTGGCGAACGACATTACGGGGCCGGTGGCCATTCACGAGGTGGCAAAACTGAACAAAAAGACGGTGTTTGACAAGGATAAAATTGCTCTTGTGCCGGATCACTTTGCGCCGAACAAGGATATTAAATCGGCGGAGCACTGCAAATGCGTGCGGGAGTATGCCAAGGAGCACGGCATAACGAATTATTTCGAGGTCGGGCAGATGGGCATCGAGCACGCGCTGCTTCCGGAGAAAGGACTGGTTGTGGCGGGGGATGTCTGCATCGGAGCGGACTCGCACACCTGCACCTACGGAGCGCTCGGAGCATTTTCGACCGGTGTGGGCAGCACGGATATGGGGGCCGGGATGATTACCGGCAAGGCTTGGTTCAAGGTTCCGTCCGCGGTGAAATTTGTTCTCACAGGAACGCTTTCGCCGTGGGTGTCCGGCAAGGATGTGATCCTTCATATTATCGGAATGATCGGCGTGGACGGTGCGCTTTACCGCTCAATGGAGTTTGCCGGGGACGGGGTATCGAGCCTTTCGATGGACGACCGCTTCACCATCGCGAACATGGCGATTGAGGCCGGCGCGAAAAACGGCATTTTCCCGGTGGACGAGAAGACGATTGAGTACATGAAGGAGCATTCCGAAAAGCCTTATCGGGTGTTTGAGGCGGATGAGGACGCCGTCTATGACGAAACCTATACCATTGATTTAAGTGCGCTCGAGCCTACCGTCGCGTTCCCTCATCTGCCGGAAAATACGAAGACCGTGCGGGAGAGCGGAGAAGTAAAAATCGACCAGGTAGTGATCGGTTCCTGCACGAACGGACGCATCAGCGATATGAGAGCGGCCGCGGCCGTGCTGGCGGGCCGGAAGGTTGCAGACGGCGTGCGTGCCATCGTGATCCCGGCAACGCAGGCAATCTATCTTCAGGCGATGGAGGAGGGACTTTTGAAAACCTTTATCGAGGCGGGCTGCATCGTGAGCACGCCGACCTGCGGGCCGTGTCTGGGAGGGCACATGGGCATACTGGCAGCGGGAGAGCGGGCGGTCTCCACGACGAACCGGAACTTTGTCGGGCGCATGGGGCATACGGAATCGGAGGTTTATCTCGCGAGTCCGGCCGTGGCCGCGGCCAGTGCCGTCACCGGAAAAATCAGCGAGCCGTCGCAGCTCGGGCTTTAGGAAAATGCGGATGAAGGCGCAGCCCGGAAAAAAACGATGCGGCATATCCGCTGACCGGGGCTGGGAGCCGGACAATCCTCCGGGGAAACAAAATATTATGTGCCATCCTGCTGACCCACGGCTGCATTCGGGACGGCGGGAAAATAGGGAACAGTATGACAGGCAGCTCTGAAATCCCCGGCGCGGACAGAGCAGGAAAGAGGTATAATCTATGAAAGCGTTTGGTACAGTGCATAAATACGGCGATAATGTGGACACGGATGTTATAATTCCGGCGAGATATCTGAACTCCTCCGATCCGAAGGAGCTGGCAAAAAAGTGTATGGAGGATATTGACGCCGGCTTTGTCAGCCGCGTAAAGCCGGGTGATATTATGGTGGCAAACAAAAACTTCGGCTGCGGATCCTCGAGAGAGCACGCGCCGATTGCCATCAAGGCTTCGGGGATCTCCTGCGTCATTGCGGAGACCTTTGCCAGAATATTCTACCGCAATGCGATCAACATTGGGCTTCCGATCATTGAATGTCCGGAGGCAGCAGCCGCCATTCAGGCGGGGGATCAGGTAGAAATTGATTTTGATACCGGAATTATCCGCGACTGTACGACAGGAAAAGAATTCCGGGGGCAGGCGTTCCCGGAATTTATGCAGAAAATTATTCAGGCGGAAGGTTTGATGAATTATATCAATCAAAAAAGAGAATAAATCAAAAGCCTGTAGAAATCTGGAATTGAATATGGTATAATGGAGTCCCGGGGATCTTTGATCTGCCGGGACTCTGCATCATCCGCCTGAGAACTGCGGGGCGGGAAAAAATACTATATGTGAAAGGGATATGGATCAATGAAGAGCTTAAAATCAAAGGTGATCGTACCTCTTCTGCTGATTGTTGCGGTCAGCGTCATTTCCTCCTTCCTGAGCATGGCGTGCCTGAAGCGGCTTGGGAATGCAGGAAACGAAATTGCAGCTCAGAATGTGCCGGTAATTATTTCGTTGGATGCGATGTCGGCAAAGCTGGAGGAGCTGCAGCAGCTTCTGCTCAACCACAGTATTATGAATACGCGGGAGGACAAGCAGAGAGTCGAGGAGAAGATCAGTATTGCAGCCGCAACATTGAAGGCGTACATAGCGCAGTACGGCAAGCTGGGGGACAAGGCGTCCTATCAGGAGCTGCTTGCCATCGAGGAGGAGTATCTGCAGAAATTCAACGAGACACTCCAGCTGAGCACCATGAACAACACCAGGGAGGTCGCTGCGCGGGTGAACGGCGTTCTGGCCGATATTTTTGACCGGCTGGACGAAAAGGTATCCGCGATGATTACAAAAGAGCAGGAAAACATCGGCATTGCTGTCGGAAAGCAGAACGAGATTTACAGCAACGCCACCGTGCTGACCTACGGCATGATGGCGATCACGCTGATTATCATGCTTATGAATATCATAATTGTTACCCATACGCTAATCGTGCCGGCCACCGCTTATGAAAAAAAGCTCCGGGAGATTATCGGCAAGATAGATAACAAGAGCGGAGATCTGACGGAGCGCATTCCGATCCGCACGGGGGACGAGGTGGGCCGGCTTGTGCGCGGTGTAAACCTGTTTATTGCGACGTTGCAGAATATTATGGGAAATATTGTTTCCTCCGCAGGGGAGCTTGACCGCGCGTTTGTCAGTGTCAATGAGAGTATACACAAGGCCAACGAGGATTCGGGAGACATTTCTGCGTCCGCGCAGGAGATTGCCGCCACGATGGATAATATTACCACGACGGTCAACGATATGAATGACCAGGCCGGCTCAGTCGGCGAGAATGTGGGACGCGTGGCGGAAGTCACAAGGCAGATTCAGCAGAGCACCACCCAGATGAGGCAGCGCGCCGAGCAGATGGAAAAATCCGCGGTCGAAAATAAAAACCAGGCGACCGGCATGGTGGAAAATATTATGGAGCGGCTGAACAGGGCCATTGAGAACAGCCGGAGCGTGGACAGCGTAAACGAGCTGACAAATGAGATTCTGAGCATTTCGCAGCAGACCAATCTGCTTGCGCTGAACGCGTCGATCGAGGCGGCGCGGGCCGGGGACGTCGGGCGCGGCTTTGCCGTTGTCGCGGAGGAGATCCGCCAGCTTGCTGACAGCAGCCGCGAGACGGCAAACAAGATCCAGAATATCAACAGCATTGTAATCAGCGCTGTGGGCGAGCTGAGCGCGAATGCGAACGAAATTATGCGATATATTTCCGAAACGGTTCTGCCGGATTACGACAGCCATGCGGTTGAGGGCAGACATTACCGCGAGGAGGCGGATCGGGTCAGCGGGGCAGTGGACGACTGCCACACCAGAATGGACGGCCTGAATTCCATGATCGGAAATATGGTGCAGCAGATGAGCCGCATCGCCGAGGCGGTGGAGGAATGCAACCAGGGCATCAACCTTTCCGCGGGCAGCACGGCGAGCCTTGTCGAGCAGATCAACCAGGTGTATGGAAACGTGGAGGCCAGCGCCCGCATTGTCCGGAACCTGAATCAGCAGTCGGATGCTTTTGCAAAGCTGTAAGGCGGAAACGGAACGGAAGTATGCCGCCTGTACGGCGGGGATTTCATACAGCAAAAGCCGCTTGTGCGGCGGAATGAGAGGAAACATGAGAAAGAAAATATTGTCTTTGATGTTTGCCGCGCTGCTGACCTTCGCTCCGGCGATCAGCGCGTCGGCTGCAGCGCTTCCGGAAGACGGCGCTGCCGTTGAGAATCCGGGCGGGATGGAGGACGAAGAGACCGCTCCGGAGACAGGAGAAGGGGAAGCTTCGCCTGACGCGGAGAGCGGGGATAGTGAGCAGAGCGAAGGGGATGCAGCGGGGGACGGAGAAGGAGCCGGCGAACCTGCACCGGAAAATCCTTTCGCGATCAACAAGGATAATTACGTTGACGTCGAGGTCATTGATCTGTCTCTTCACGGGCAGGAGACGGGGGAATTTACGCCGGTTTACGAGTTTGACAACCCGTTTTTCGGAAAGGATACTTCTCAGGGCGCCGTATTTGAGTTTTATGCAAAGCCGACCTGGGAGGTGCATGTGCTCAGCACGATCTTTGCCATCGTCGGCACGGATGACTATGACGGGCGCATCTATTTTACACCGGGTTCCTACTTCGGCTTCAACAGTGCGAATTTCGGCGGGTATTTTGATGCAAATCTGTATAATTACACGATTGTGACCGATTATATCAAGAGCGGCGCGAAGATCCGGATTGAAATGCTGCCGACCGGTTTTGCGGTGTATGCCGACAATGTGCTCTGCTATGATCAGACAATTCTTGGCGACATAAAAGCCGCGGCCGGCGATTTCACGCCGGAGTCCGATTTTGCGCCGGTGCTGGAATGGCTGGCCGGGGCGCAGAAGCTCTATTTCGGCTACGGTGCCTGGTGGAATACAGCCGGCTCGGACGAAGCAAACATCAATCTTTCCGAGGTGAGCTTCCGGCTGATGGACGGCACGGTTCTGTTTGATCAGCTTCAGGCGGATAAAGCGCTTGTAGAGCTGCTCGGCGGAAGTGTCGATATGAAAAGCGAGCAGACCGGCGGAATGGATATAACTGCCGGGATCGCGGATGTCAAGGTCGAGCTGTTTGACATCAGCTCTGTGGAGTATGAGGCGCATTCCATTTTTCCGGTAATGGCGGCAATTGTGGCAGTTGTGGCAGTAATTGCGACCGGTTTTGTAATATTTGCATTAAAAAAGCGCGAATATGATGATATCTGACCGGACGCAGAAGAAAGCTTTATGCGGCAGAAAAACGAAGCTTGGCTTTATAAAGGCAGGGAGAACAAAACAGGCGGGAAGCATTTGCTTCCCGCCTGTTTTGTCTGCGCGGCGCAGGCAGAAATCAGCAGGGTGATATTCCGCAGTGTTTTACAGCAGGGATATATTTCGATTGTAACAGGGAATATGATGCATTATAATAGATATCATAAAAATGCCGGAAAGGGCATGGAACAGAGCGCAGTCCGCTGCCTTTCAAATTTGCGGCATGTCACGGAGGAATTTATGAATATGTTGGATATTATCGGTCCGATCATGGTCGGGCCGTCGAGCTCGCATACGGCGGGAGCGGTGAAAATCGGCTATATATCAAGGAAGCTGATGGGGGAGGGGATTCAGAGAGCAAAAATCCATCTGTACGGTTCCTTTCTGGCCACGGGGAAAGGACATGGTACGGACAAGGCGCTTGTGGCTGGTCTGCTGGGGCTGCATGTGGATGATATCCGGATACCGCAGAGCTTTGAGATTGCGAAGGAACGGGGCATGGAATTTATTGTGGACGGGATTGAGCTTATTGATGCCCACCCGAATTCCGTTAAGCTGGAACTGACGGGGGAATCGGGGCGTGAGCTTGAGATCGTGGCCGCTTCCATCGGCGGAGGACAGGTGCGCATATGTGAAATCGACGGATTGACCGCCAATTTTTGCGGTGATTATCCGACCCTGATTGTGCATAACCAGGATCAGCCCGGGCATTTAACAGAAGTTACCTCCATGCTGGCACATAAGTCCATCAATATCGCGACGATGCAGCTTTACCGGGATACCCGGGGCGGCAATGCGGTGATGGTGCTGGAGTGCGATCAGGAGGTTCCGGAGGAGTCCATCCGCTGGCTGGCGCATCTGGAGGGGATCAATAAGGTGACTTATCTGAGTCTGAAGTAAAAGAGCTGAGGTGACGGAGGGAATGGACATATCTCGGCGGATCAGCCAGAAGGGAAAAGCGGACAGGCACTGCTGCCGGCATCGCCGCTCTGCCGTCGGACCGGCCATAAAAGCAGAAGAAGACAATGATAAATAATATATAATTATATGGTTTATATAAGAAATAAAATTATCAGAAAGGATATTACTGTTTATGCATAAATCAATGGAAGAGATATTGCACCGGGCAAAGAAAGGAGCTGTTCCGTTCTGGGAAGTTATCCTGTCGGATGACTGCCGGGAAAGGAATGTAACAAGGGAGGAATCGTTTGCGACGCTTGCGGGGATGTACCGCGCGATGAAAGAAGCGGATGCCGCCTATGACGGGGCGCTGCTTTCCGGAAGCGGGCTTTCCGGAGGGGATGGAGAAAAGCTGGAAAAAGCGGTGAAGAAGGGTGCCATGCTCTGCGGCGGGCTGATCGGAACCGTGATGGAAAAGGCAGTCAAGATGGGGGAATCCAACGCCTGTATGAAACGGATTGTCGCCGCGCCGACGGCGGGCGCCTGCGGCGTGTTGCCTGCCGTATTCCTGACGCTTGAGGAAGACAGGGGCCTTCCGGAAGAAAAAATGGTGGAGGCGCTGTATGTGGCGGTCGGCATCGGCGGCGTAATCGCGGGGCGCGCATTTATCGCGGGAGCTTCCGGCGGCTGTCAGGCGGAAATCGGTTCTGCCTCCGCGATGGCGGCGGGCGGCGTGGCGTACCTGATGGGCGGAGGCGGGGAGGAAATTGTCCATGCGGCTGCCATGGCGATGAAAAATCTGCTTGGGCTGGCCTGCGACCCTGTGGCAGGGCTGGTCGAGGTACCGTGCGTCAAACGGAATGTGATCGGCGCGGTGAATGCGCTGACCTCGGCAGATATGGCAATGGCGGGCATAAGAAGCAGAATTCCGCCGGATGAGGTGATCGACGCGATGCGCAGCATCGGGGTTGCAATGCCGTCCTGTGTGCGTGAAACCGGGCAGGGAGGGCTTGCCGCCACATCGACCGGGATTCGGATTATGCATGAATTATCAGGGAAAATGTAAGATTCATGAATGCTGCAAAAAACGGAGGATGCAAAATGGCGATATTGGGGATCGATCTTGGAACAACAAACAGTCTGGCGGCAACCTGGAAGGATGGAAAGGTGCTGCTTGTGACCGACGAGCACGGGCAGACGCTGTTCCCGAGCGTGGTTAGCTATCTCGGGGAGGGCGGGCTTGTGGCCGGTCAGGAGGCGAAGGAGCGCATGATAACGCACCGCGCAGATACGGTTTGCTCCTTTAAGCGCTTTATGGGGACGGACAAAAAATATTGTCTCGGAGACACGCCTTACACGCCGATGGAGCTTTCGGCCATGGTGCTGGAGCGCATCCGCAGGAATGCCGAATATTTTCTTGCGGAAGAGATTGAGGAGGCGGTAATTACCGTCCCGGCGTATTTTAACGACAAGCAGCGCAGTGACACAAAAAAGGCGGCAAAGATTGCCGGGCTTAAAGTGGAGCGCCTGATCAACGAGCCATCCGCGGCAGCGCTCGCCTACCGCACGCAATACGGCGGGGAGGATGCGACGCTCCTGGTGTTTGATTTCGGCGGCGGAACGCTGGATTTATCCTTTGTCGAATGCTTTGACAATATCATCGAGATTGTGGCGGTCACAGGGGACAATTATCTGGGCGGGGATGATATCGACCGGCTGATCGCGGAGTATTTTTGCAGGGAAAACGGTCTGACAGTACCGGACGCACCGGAAAACGGCGTGCGGACGAACAATATAAGGACACAGGAAAGCGGGAACGGTATATGGACAGACGGCATGCAGAATATGCAGGGGGCAGAGAGCAATGCGGAAATCTTTCTAACCGTCGCAGAATACGCGGCACTGATCTCGGGCGCAGAAGCTGCGAAACGCCGCCTCGAGCAGGAGACAGAGACAGAAATTGAGGTTGAGGTCAGCGGGAAGCGCTACCATGCGAAGCTGAACAATGATATCCTTTTTGAGATCTGTATGCCGCTGTTCAAAAAGATACGAAAATTATTTCTGCATATCTTAAAGGATGCCGGGGCACATGTGTCCGACCTGACGGATCTGGTGATGGTGGGCGGCTCCTCGAGGCTTGGCGTGGTGAAGCGCTTTCTTACGGAACTGCTTGGCAAGGAGCCGGTCGTGCTCGGTGAGACGGACAAGGTAGTGGCGATGGGTGCGGGCGTGTACGCAGGCATCCGCGCGCGCAGAGAGGACATCCGCGATATGCTGCTGACGGATGTCTGCCCGTTCACCCTCGGGGTGGAAGTCTGGCGCGGCAGGGGCGATATGCAGAGTGTGCTTCTTCCGATGATCGAGCGCAATTCCACCCTGCCCATGTCCAAGCATGAACACCTGGTGACGTTGAGCGATTACCAGAGTGCGATCCGGATCGGGATTTATCAGGGCGAGGAATATTATGCGAAGGACAACCTGTTTCTCGGGGAGCTTATAATTCCGGTCTGTCCGAAACCGGCCAGGCAGGAGGGAGTAGATGTATATTTCACCTATGATATCAATGGAATTTTATATGTAGAAGTAGTAAATTCCCAGAATGTACGTGAACATATTCTGCTCTGCGGTCAGGAGCTGAGCAGGGAGGAGCTTGATCGGTATCAGCAGGAGATGCAGCAGCTGATGATTCCGCCGATTATGCGCAGGGAGAATCAGGAGATTCTTGCAGAGCTTTCGGAGTATTACGAAAACAGTGTCGGAGTGCGGCGGGAGGAGATCGGTTGGTTTATCAACTGGTTTGTGGAAGGGCTGCAGAGCAGGAGGCTGCATGCTGTGACGCGGACTGTGGAAACGGCGAAGAAACAGCTCGCTGCATGGAAGGAACGGGAAGAACAAGCGGAGGAGGAGCTTTTTGACGGGGAGCTGAAGCGGCAGCTTTTGGAGTGGAATGACGAGTTGAATGAGGATTGGGAGAAGTGATATCCTTTGGGAGAAGGGAGGAAGAGCGATGAACGGGTACTGGAAAGTGCTTGGCATAGCGCCGACGGGCGATAAAAAGGCAATCCGCGCTGCATATTCTGCGATGACAAGGCAGTGCCATCCGGAGGAAGATCCGGAGGGATTCAAGCAGCTTCACGAGGCATATCAGGCTGCCATGGCGGCGTCATCGAGTGCGGGACGGGCGGAACGCAGGGAGGAAATGCCGGAAGGACCAGGGAAGGAAGAGCGGGCGGATAAACCGGAGAACGCGCAGAACGGGGAACAGCGTCCGCAGAAAAAAAATACCCCGGAATCACAGGCGATCAATGAGGATACAAAAGGAGAAGAAACCGCAGAACATGCGCCCTCCCTTCTTGACCGCCTTGACCGGGCAAAGGAAGAAGAGCTTTCGCATAGTTTGTGCTCCGGCGCACTCAAGCAGTTTTCTGCTGTTTTAAACGATCCGAAAAGATTCCGCAGAGCGGATGCCTGGAAGGCGTTTTTCCTGTCGGAGGATTTTCTTAAGGAACAGTATCAGGAGAGCTTTGCCGACGGAATGCTTCGGATACTGGAGGACTTCCATACAGAGGATAATTACGACATGGTTCACATGCCGGGAAGCTTTTTAACAGAACTCGCCATTGCCTATGCGCTGGTTCTGAATTCCGGTCAATCCGAAAGAAGGACGGACAGTTTTTATGCCCGCGAGGCGGCGGCCTCCATCTGGAACATGCAGACGGCGGAATACAGCCTGCCGTTCGGGCTGCTTGGCAGGCCGGAAAATCAGGTGCGCCTGCGCTCCTTTGACGATTATATCCGCCTGCGGGATTATCACCGCCGGGGACTTCTGACCCGGAAAAACCAGGAGGACTGGGAGGAGCTGCTGCGCGGCGGAGCGGCAAATCATCTGTATGAATTAAAGGGCAAAGACAGGCATGAAATCTATGCGACGAGCAGGAGTGTATGCCTGCTGGATCTGTATGCCTTCTGGATAAGGGAGGAGGATGTTCCGGAGTGTATTCTGGAATATATCTACAAGAAATATGATTTACGCGGCGCGGAACATACGAGTACGAGAAAGCTTTATGAGCCGTTGAAGCAGGCGATATTTTTGCGGTATCCGAATATTGAGGAGGCTCTTTTCGGGGAGGAGGGCAGGGCGAAACAGATCAGCTGCTGGTACCGGGAGCTGATGGGAATTATCTCGGACAATGAACGCTTCTGTGAGGAAACGCAGGAAATCCGAGCGCGCGTGTGTGAACTGTTTGCGAAAGAAGAATGGAAGAAGATCCGCTATATGCCGGAATTATTTGGAAAAATGGAGCTTCAGCTGCTTGGCCGCTCCGTATTGCCTGCCTCACTTGCCAAACGCCTGATGGAATTTTTCGGGGAGGAAAAGGGATTGCAGGAGCAGGCGTGGGACAAGGAACAGGGCGTAGTCATGACGGAGGAAATGATTCATTCTCTGTATTACAGCCGCAAAATCCGGGATATGCACGGGATTGTGCCGGAGGTGACGCCGGTTTTCTGCGGCGGGAAATTGTGGGAGGTATATAAGAGGGGAGCGGGGAACGGTCCGGAGGCCGCTTCGAAAACCGGAGACGCTCCGGAGGAATTCCGCGCTGACGGAAAGAAGGAGTACTGCGCATCAAAAGATGCAATTTTCTGCACGGACTTTTTGGAAGGCTATCCGGAGGTGCTCCGGGTTCAGGATTTCTGGCATTATTTTCTGATGCGGGGCTTCGGCTGCCGGAGCGCGCGGATCGACGGGCGTGGGAAATACCGCAGGAAATATATGGTCGGAATGAATGCTTCCCTGCCCTCGTATATAGATTATCTGTATCAGCCGTCCGAGCGCTGGCAGCGGCTTTTTACCGGGGTTGGCGGGGAAGAGGCGGAAAAGCGTTCCCATCGGGATAAGGAAAAAATCCCGATGCCGCAATTCTGCCGTTTTTTTACGGATGAGGACGGGAAGACCGTGCCGGGAATGGAATTTGCACTGCCGGACGGGAAGGATTTCCGGATGGAATTCCATCTCCATTATGTCCGCTGTTTTCTGGAAGGAGAGGAGGTATTCCGGCCGTTATACAGCTTTCCGGAATATGCGGAGCTTGCAAAGGGGCTTCCGTATATGGAACAGCGGCTCGTTCTGCTGGCGGTTACAGAAATTTCCAGGGAGGACTGTGCTGCGGCACAGGAGCTGATGGAATGTATGCTTGCGGCACTTCCGCTTGCCCCGGTCAGCATCCCGGTAATCGCAAGACTGCTGGCTGAAGGGACGGAGGATGAGGCCGCCGGAGGGAAGGCGCCGGCCGGCTTCTATTCCGGTCATATCAGTCTGAAAAAGGCGGCGGAGTCGTCAGAGTATCTGGAAAATGACCGGGAGGAAAAAACGGTAAACAGGCTCGGAAATGAGGAGGAAGGCAACCGGCTCTGCGGCGTATATTATGCGGAGGATGAGGAATTGTGCTTCCGGGCAGTGGTCAGAGAAAATGGATTTTCCATATTTATCCAGAATGATTTCGGCTGGGAGCCGTTTTATACAGCCGCATTTTACCCGGCAGACGGGGAGGAAATGCTTTCACCGGAGGCGAAGTGCCGCATTGCGCGGAAGTTTTTGCGGGGCATGAAGCGTCCTGCGCCTGTTTTGCGGACATCCCTTTCCCTCGAGGGGATGACGGAGGTGGAAAAGGCGGAGCAGATTCTGGAAGCGATGAAACAGGATGCGCTGTACCGCGGGCTGAGGCACGGCCTGCTGCCGCACAGGCCGGGTTACCCATGGGAAGAAAGGGATACCGGAAGGGGGCAGGAAACCGCAAAGGAGGCGAAAAAGGACACAGACGAAGCGCCGGCAGAAAACGCGCTTCAGCATTTTTACCGCCAGTACGGGGGATATCTTCCCGAGTGCTACTGTGTGCTGCGCTTCGGAGAAGAGGATACGCAGGTTAAGAAGGATCATGTGTTTTATGCTTCCATGGAGCCGTTCGGTTTTGCGCTGGGGCTCCGCGCACCGGACTGGCCGTCAAGCTATAAATACCGCATGGAGGAACTGCACCGGAAGGTGAAGGAAAAGCACTGGGCGGTCGGACATTTCGGCTGGGGAGATCTGAGCGGACCAGATGGAGAATCGGTTCCGAAGATTGTTGCGGTTGGCGAGAGTGGTACATATTATTATTATGACATCATTCGAATGCTGCGCGGGGACAATCTGGCGGCGCTGCTTGCCCGGATGTTTGATTTTTCAAAGGTTGCTGCGGTGGAGTGTTATGAGGGGGAACTGAGTATTTCACGCCTCAGCGGCGAGCTGGAGTACTGCTACAGCAGGGAGGCATTTCTGCAGTCCGCTTACACCCCGGGAAAAACGACGGCAGATTTGTTTACATTTTTTACCAAAGCTGAACTGATGGGGGAATTTGCCGCGTTTATGGACGGGCTGCTCGGAGAATTGGACGGGGAGCTGACAAACCTGCATTTTGAATTTCGGAATGCGGGGGAGGGAGCGTATGCCATGCGGATCTTCCTGCAGAATGCCCTCGGTCAGAAACAGGAACTGTGTTCTTGCAAAGACAGCGGTGCCGGGGCGGAAAATACGGACAGTGCCGGCCGGATGCAGAGCGGGAAGAGGCTTGTATGGAAGATATGGCAGCAGGCGGAAGATCCTGAGGCAATGTACAGAGATATCACGGATGCCCTGCACTGGTATATGGACTGCGGGAAGTACGGGGAGAAGCTCAGGGGCTGTCAGAGGATTACAGGCGGCTTTGATGCCCGCAAAGGGAGCGGAGCCAGCCGTGATCTTAAGAAGTCTGCAACAGGCTGTCGCTTTAAAGCGGCAGCTGACTGATTATGTACAGGACAGAAGAAAAAGCTGGCTTTTTCTCCTGCCCTGTTGTATAATAGAACAAATGGTGTATTGCCATATCAAGCTGCGGGGAAGCGGGGCTGAACGGCAGCCACATCGAACATGGAATAGGAGAGGCTGGTATGTACAAGATTACAAAGAAAAGATTTCTGGCGGACAATATCTTCCTGATGGATATTGAAGCGCCGCGTGTGGCCAAGAGCTGCTATCCGGGCCAGTTCGTCATTGTGAAGCTCGACGAAAAGGGGGAGCGCATCCCGCTCACCGTATGCGATTACGACAGGGAGGCGGGCACGGTGACAATCGTCGTGCAGACGATCGGCGCATCCACAAAGATGATGGCGGAGTATGAGGAAGGCGAGTATCTCCGCGATTTTACGGGCCCGCTCGGCTGCAAATCGGAGCTGATCGACGAGCCGGCGGAGGAGCTGAAGAAAAAGAAAATCCTGTTCGTGGCGGGCGGACTCGGGACGGCTCCGGTCTATCCGCAGGTAAAATGGCTGCACGAGAAGGGCGTCAATGCGGACTGCATTATCGGCGCGAGAAATAAAAGCCTGATTATCCTCGAGGAAGAGATGAAGAAAGTTGCGGAAAATGTGTATGTAGCGACGGACGACGGCTCCTACGGCTTTAAGGGAAATGTCAACGACCGGATCAAGGCGCTGGTGAACGAGGAGGGCAAGAACTATGATCTGGTCATTGCCATCGGCCCGCTGATCATGATGAAATTTGTCTGTCTGCTCACAAAGGAGCTCGGCATCCCGACGATTGTCAGCATGAATCCGATTATGGTGGACGGCACGGGAATGTGCGGCGCCTGCCGTCTGACGGTCGGGGGTGAGGTGAAATTCGCCTGCGTGGACGGTCCGGAATTTGACGGGCATCTCGTCAACTTTGACGAGGCGCTGAAGCGTCAGCAGATGTACCGCACCGAGGAGGGACGCGCTCAGCTGCGCGCGAAGGAGGGCGCGACGCATCACGGCGGCTGCGGTCAGTGCGGAGATTGATGAGGATTACAGGAAAGGGGTATTTTCATGGAGGTTGATGTATTAAAGAGGGTTCCGGTCAGAGAGCAGGAGCCGTCGGTCCGTGCGAAAAATTTTGAAGAGGTATGTCTCGGTTACAATAAAGAAGAAGCGATGGCGGAGGCAACCCGCTGTCTGAAGTGCAAAAAGCCGCAGTGCCAGACCGGCTGCCCGGTCAATATCGACATTCCGTCCTTTATCCGCGAGATCGAGGAGGGAAAGATGGAGGACGCATACCGCGTGATCAGCATGTATTCGGCGCTCCCGGCGATCTGCGGGCGGGTCTGCCCGCAGGAGAGCCAGTGCGAGGCGAAATGCATCCGCGGCATAAAGGGAGAGCCGGTTTCCATCGGAAAGCTGGAGCGCTTTGCCGCCGACTGGGCCCGGGAAAACGGTATCCGTCCGGAGCCTCCGCAGGAGAGAAAGGGCAAAAAAGTTGCCGTGATCGGTTCCGGTCCTGCGGGGCTGACCTGCGCGGGCGATCTTGCCAAGGCAGGCTATGATGTCACGATTTTTGAGGCGCTGCACGAAGCGGGCGGTGTGCTTGTATACGGTATTCCGGAATTCCGTCTTCCGAAGCAGACCGTCGTGGCGGCGGAGATCGAGAATGTGAAAGCGCTCGGTGTAAAGATTGAGACGAATGTCGTGATCGGCAAGTCCACGACGATCGACGAGCTGCTTGCCGAGGAGGGCTTTGACGCCGTATTTGTCGGCTCCGGAGCCGGCCTGCCGAAATTCATGGGGATTCCGGGCGAGAACGCGAACGGCGTATTTTCCGCGAATGAGTTTCTGACGAGAAACAATCTGATGAAGGCGTTTAAGGAGGAGTATGACACTCCGATTTTCCGCGGAAAGAAGGTTGCCGTGGTCGGGGGTGGAAATGTGGCGATGGATGCTGCCAGAACGGCGCTCCGGCTCGGGGCGGAGGTACATATTGTGTACCGCCGCGGCGAATCCGAGCTTCCGGCCCGTGTGGAGGAGGTTCATCACGCAAAGGAGGAGGGCATCATCTTTAACCTGCTCACGAACCCGAAGGAAATTCTGGTGGATGAAAACGGCTGGGTGCGCGGCATGAAATGCGTGGAGATGACGCTTGGGGAACCGGATGCCTCCGGCAGAAGAAAGCCGGTGGAGAAGGCGGACTCGGAGTTTGAACTCGAGCTCGACACCGTGATCATGTCGCTCGGAACAAGCCCGAATCCTCTGATTTCCTCCACCACGAAGGGACTGGAGATCAACGGCCATAAGTGCATAGTCGCGGAGGAAGAGACCGGAAAGACTTCCAAGGAGGCGGTTTACGCCGGAGGCGATGCCGTGACAGGAGCGGCGACGGTTATTCTTGCGATGGGAGCCGGCAAGGCTGCGGCGCGCGGGATTGACGGATTTTTGTCGAACCAGGCGTAAAGAGCAGGGCGGACGCCGTAAAACTGCGTCATAATTCTTTCAAAAAAACAGATAAAAGAATAAAAATCGCACAACCCTCTTGAAGCTTCTGCATTATTGTGGTATGCTGAAGACGAATGATTGCGGCCGCAGTATGGCATAATATCCGTGAGGGCAGACGATGTCGGACGGCTGAAGTGCGGGGACAAACGCTTTGTTCCCGGCGCTTCGGCCGTTGTGATCCTGCCGGGCAGTGCGGGCTGTAAAACGGAAGGATGGGACGCTGTCTGGAAATATGCAGCAGTGCAGAAAGACCGGAAGAAAAATTCCGCTTTTGTGCGGTATAAATCAATAGAGAGGAAGTTCAAAAATGAACTATGACGAGGAGAAGAGAAGCCTGGCAAAATGGTTTGTGATGCTGGAAGCTTTGCTGCTGGTTGTGTTTACAGCATTTGACCTGCTGAATATTTTTTCACTGGCGGCAGACGGATTGAAATTAGCCTGCATTGTTCTTTGTTTTTTGTTTTCGATTACATTGATTTTTTCCATGGAGGCCGATCTTGACCGTCTTGCTCTGATGCTTTCCTTTTTTTTCGCAGTGGTCGCGGATACGCTGCTGCTGTTTACGGATCAGTTCTTTTTCGGCGTGCTTGCCTTCTGCGTTGTTCAGGAATTCCAAAGCATAAGGATTTTTTCTGTGAGGCGCTCGGTGGTCCGGATGGACGGAAGAATTTTTTCCTCCTACCGGAGTTATAAAGTACGAAACAAGGTGCTTTTCCTCAATCTGATCCAGCTGCTTTTTGCTGCGGTTCCGGTTGCGGTTTCCTTTTTTGTGGAGGTGCCGCATGTCAGACTGATCAGTGTCTGCGTGTTTTATCTGGTCGGCTTTATCGGCAACCTGATTCCTCTCGCTTCCCTCAGCCGGGATGTCCGTCTGCTGGATGATATGCGTCCGCTCAAGGTGTATTTCGCGGGTATGCTGCTCTATTTTATGTGTGATGTGCTGCTGGGCCTTTTCCGGATGCCGGAATTCCTTCCCGTACTGCCGCAGCTGAGCAGATTTGTTTCCTATGCGATGCTTGTAATCTGGCCGCTGTATCTGGCCGGGATGGTCTGTATATGCCTGAGCGGAATTCGGAAACAGAAATTTTATTCGTGAGAAAGATGTTTTGAAAAAGAAACTGTGCTGTTTGGATACACATTTCAAGTGGTGCAGTAATTGTAATAAATATAACGGAAAAGTGAAAAATAATACAATAAAGAAAGTCGGCTGCTGATGAGGATTTTGTGAAAAACCCCCAAAGCAGCCTTCTTTTTTTCTACGCAGCGATGGTGCGGAAGCACTTGAATTTTGGGAACCCGGCGTGGTATAATGCAGTGGAAGACATTCATCGGGGCAGGTTTCCTTCCGCTGTTATTGTTTTGAAGAGGTTGTTGTTCTGAAATTGTTCTGAAATGATTTTTTCTGACTGAGTTATTGTTCTGTAATCGCTGGTATATCACAATTATTACCCCGCCATCACTGTTATTTTGCCATTGCCGCTGTTTTTGTTATCCCTGTGACAGGGTGAGAATTATCACTTTAAACTTACAATTATTATACAATTTTGTTATTTTTCAATTTTTGTGATATAGTGAGAATTGTCGTTTGTTAAATATGGTCATTTTACTATTTTGCTGTTTTTGCAATTACTGTTATTCCGCGGCAGTTTATCGCTATCTCGTTGTTCTTCCGTACCTGTCTCAATCCCCAAATTATCTTCCAATTTCAAAAATATACTTAATTTCCAGACTGTTATTTTAGAATTATTTCCGAATTTCAAAGGATGAATGCAATATTAAAGGATAATCGCCGGCTGTTCTGATTATTTTTGTTTGATCTGTCCGGCGGGTCTGAAGCCGCTTAAAATCGCGTATAAGAACACACAAAAACACCACAAGAATGGAGGAAACATAAACATGAGCTGCACAAATAAAAATCCGAAAAATTCCACATCAACCGAAGAAGTCCCGGAATACGAAGTATTTCTGGACAGGCTTTCACAGGGGGTGCTGCGGGAGCTGGGCGGAGGCTATGAGGCCCGCTCGATCACAAATACAAGAAACAACGGAATCACGAGGAGAGGCATTCTGATCCGCCGTCTTGAAGACAGAGTTGCTCCGGCCATCTACCTGGACGGTTATTATGAGGATTTCTGCGGAGGCACACAGCTGAGTGATATTGTCAGGGATGTGCTGTATATTTACCGCGGAAGTGCGGGGAAGGAAGCGAAGCCGGAGCTGAGGGAGCTGAATCTTTCGCGGGAGTCCATACTTTCCGGTCTGACCGTCCGGATTATCAGTTATGACAGGAATGCGGATCTCCTGCAGGAACTGCCCCATATCCGGTTTCTGAATCTTGCTGCCGTATTTCAGATTGTGGTATACCGAACCACGGAAGGGATGGGAACGATCCGGTTTACGCGGGAGCATTATGAAACCTGTCTGCGGCACGAGGGCAGGGAGCTAATGACGCCGAAGGAGCTTTTCCGGCTGGCGCTTAACAACACGGAACAGCAGTTTCCTGCAAAACTCAGTTCTATGGAGTTGATGCTGCAGAGCCTGGCAAAAGGGGAGAAGGTTCCCGGGCTCGCGTACCGGAGCGGCCGGGCCAAAGAGGAGCAGAGCAGCCTGTATGTTCTGACCAATTCAGAGGGGATCAACGGAGCAGGCTGTCTGCTGTACCCCGGGCTTTTAAAGGAGCTCCTGGAATATTTCCGAACCGCATTTTATATTCTTCCGTCCAGCATCCATGAGGTGCTTTTACTTCCGGCGAAGAAGCCGGTTGAGCGGGAGGAGCTGAATGATATGATCCGGGAAATCAATCTGACACAGGTTCCGCAGGAGGAAGTGCTCTCGGACTGCGCCTACCATTCTGACGATCTCGAAAAAATTGTACGGGCTATGCTGGAGCTGCCTGAAATCTCTTAAATTTCCTGCAGCATTGCCGCAGAATACGAAAGTCTAAAGTCTATTCTTTGATCACCGCCCGGATTCTTCGGACGCCCGCTGAGGAAGCCTCCTCCTTCAGAATCCGGAACGAGCCGAGCTCACCTGTGTTTTTTGCATGAGGGCCGCCGCAGATTTCTCTGGAATAACCGGGAATGGTATAAACCTTAACCATGTTGTCATATTTTTCGGAGAAGACGCCGACGGCTCCGGAACGATAAGCTTCTTCCGGCGTCATTTCTTCGCAGATTACATTGAGTTTTGCGGCGGTTGCTTCATTTACGATTGCGCAGACCTGCTCCAGTTCTTCGGCGGTCAGTTTTCGGTCAAACGAGAAATCGAAGCGAAGGCGTTCGGAGGTTATATTGCTTCCGCGCTGGGAAACACCGCTTCCGAGAACTCTGCGAAGGGCGCCGTTGAGAAGGTGCGTCGCCGTGTGCAGCCTTGCAGTCTGCTCGCTGTGGTCGGCCAGACCGCCTGCGAATTTGCCGGCAGCTCCCTGGCGGGAGCGGTTCTGATGTTCTTCAAATTTCTGCCGGAAATCGTCCAGATCCACCGAGCAGCCGTATTCTGCCGCGAGTTCCGAGGTAAATTCAATGGGAAATCCGTAGGTGTCGTACAGTTTAAATGCGAGCTCGCCGCTGAGAACTCCGCCGTTTCCGGCAGCGCTGAGATATTTTACTGCCTTTTTCAGGCCGCTGTCCAGGGTTTTGGAAAACAGAACGTATTCCTTCTGCAGCTGCTCCAGAATAAAGCTGCGGTTTTCGCCGAGCTCGGGATAAACATTCTGGTATTGATTGATAATGATCTCGGACAGTTCGGTAAGATAATTTGCATCAAGGCCGGACTTTTTGAGCAGACGGATCATTCTGCGGATAAGCCTGCGGAGAATGTAGCCCTGCTCCGTATTGGAAGGACTGATTTTCTTCGGGTCTCCGAGGATAAAAGTGACAGCTCTCGTGTGTTCGCACAGGATGCGGCGGTCTTTTTCGGGAATTGTTTTTCCGAGCTCTCCGGAAATTTCGTCAAGCTTTTTCATAACCGGGACAAAAAGCTCCGTTTCGTATACATTTGTTTTGCCGTTTATAATGGTCAGTACGCGCTCCAGTCCCATTCCGGTATCTATATTCTTCTGCTTCAGATCGGACAGACTGCCGTCCGCTTCCTGATTATACTCCAGGAAAACATTGTTCCAGATTTCAACGTATTTGCCGCATCCGCATGCCGGCCCGCAATCCGGCCCGCATTTCGGGCTTCCCGTGTCATAGAAGATTTCCGTATCCGGCCCGCAGGGACCGGTCTGGCCGGCAGGCCCCCACCAGTTATCCTCCCTTCCGCAGTAAAAGATCTGTTCGTGTGCAAGACCAAGGCTGTGCCAGAGCCGGCCGGTCTGCGTATCTGCCGGGAGGGTGCCGTCCCCGCCGAATACCGTTACAGCAAGCCGGGTTACCGGTATTTTAAGATATTTTGTCAGAAAATCAAAGCTCATTGGCACGGATTCCTGTTTGAAATAGTCTCCAAGCGACCAGTTGCCGAGCATTTCGAAGAAGATCAGGTGAGTATCGTCGCCGACTTCGTCGATGTCGCAGGTCCGGATGCATTTCTGAACATTGGTAAGGCGTTTTCCGCCCGGATGCTTTTCGCCCAGGAGATATGGTACAAGCGGATGCATGCCGGCGATGGTGAACAGTACCGTCGGGTCGTTTTCCGGAAGGAGGGACGCCGACGCGATTTCCCTGTGTCCTCTCTCTTTAAAAAAGTTTACATACATCGTTCTCAGTTCTTCTGCTGTCATAAATTCCTCCATTCCGCCGCGCCGCGGCAATTTGACGCCGAAAATATTGCTGAGGGCAGCCGGATTTTCTATACGGAATGCATAAAAAAGCCCTGAGCTGATATATTATCAGCTCAGGGCGAACAAAAGTCCGTGCTACCACCTGAATTCAGATTTCTCTGCGCTCTGCCGGTACGGGATTTCTCCGATACCGCTTCCTTTGATAACGGTGGAATTCCGGCGATGCCTACTGGGAATGCTCCGTTCGGGTCGCGGCTCCGAGACTGCTTCGAGATCAGTTCAATAAAGATTCGCACCAGCCATCTTCTCTCTGAGATATTCCTGAAATCTACTGTTTCTCTTCTTTGCCTTTTTCCTAGCGTTTTCGGTATCTTAGCATACTTATCTCTTAGTGTCAATCCCCCAGTTGGATTTTTTGAGGAATTTATGGATGATGGCAGCAGCTGCCTCAGCAGCTATGTTTCTGCCATTTCCAGCATCAGGTGGGAATGCTGAATTCAGGCTCAGGAGGTTTTAAGATGGAGGAGAAAAATGCGGCCGGGGAACGGTTGCCTGAAAAAACAGATTGTCTAAAAACTCAAAATTATTTGAAGAACTTGAAAATACTTACAATCACTTGAAGATACTTACAATCATTTGAAGATACTTACAATCACTTGAAGATACTTAAAATCACATGAAGATACTTAATTCACATGAAGATACTTAAAATCACTTGAAATTACTTCCAACTGCTTGAAATTATAAGATCACAGATTTATAATATTTTAAAAACAGACGATCCGGTAAATACGAAGCTAATGAAAACCTCCGGAGTGAAAGAAGATATCGGAGCACAAGGAAATGAGCGGGTCAGCCGAACAGGCCGAAGCCGAAGCGCAGGCTGTGCTGAACGGAGAATTTATAAAATGCAGTGCTTTCGCATGCCGGAGGAAAGGAAGTCAAAAATGTATGAGAAATGGCTGGAGGCTGAAAAAAGGTGGATCGGGGAGTACTGCAGCAGAGTGAAAAAACGGTCAATCATGAGAGTGGTTCCTGCGGTCTTGATAATCTCAGGCCTGCTGCTCGGTATTCTGGCCGCCGTATCGGGGGAGAATATCGCAGAACAGGCAGTGGGCGGCATGCTTCTGGGTGCCGTGGTCTGTGCTGTATACCTGATTTTTCTTCTGCCTGGACTGTCTCCAGGGCGTTTTGTGAAAAAAATTTCCAGAACCGTGGACAAGCTTGGTTTTAGCGATGCGGAAAAGGAACAGCTGGGCAGGGAGCTTTTGGAGGCGGAGGCGGATGCCGAAGGAACAATTGTGTTTCAGATGTCGGGGCCGAAATCAAAAAATACGCCGGCGCGTTTTGTGAAGTCAGAGCATTATGCCATGCTGGAGGGCGGATACCCCTATGCGATCCTTGTCCGGCTGGCTGAGATCGGGCGGATCAGCTGTTCGCAGGAGAGCAAATCCGCAGTAACGCGGAGCGGAAATATATCAACCACCTATCAGTTCACTCTTTACACCATCGGATTTTACCGGAAGGACAGAGAACAGAGGGGACTTTCCGAGGAGGAGCTGCCGGACGAGGCCATGGGCTTCTTTGACCGTGAAGTCAGGGATCGCGCAATGAAATTATTAGAGAAATAGCGTTGCTTTGCAGTGCTTTCCGACATCTTTCGGCTCATAAAAACTTTTTCTGTTTTTAAGTTGAAATGATTTGAAAAATGGTGTATACTAAAGGTTAGTTTTCGGAACACCAAAAACAGGAGGCATTGCGATGATCGAGGCAACGAGCTGTGGCGGTGTTGTTATATTCAGAGGGAAAATCCTGCTGCTCTACAAAAATTATAAGAACAAGTATGAGGGCTGGGTCTTGCCGAAGGGTACTGTGGAAGAAGGCGAGGAATACAAGGAGACGGCGGTCAGAGAGGTTCGGGAGGAGACAGGGACGGACGCCGTTATTATCAAGTATGTCGGTATGAGCCAGTACACCTTTAATACTCCGCAGAATATCGTGCAGAAGGATGTGCACTGGTATCTGATGATGTCTGATAGTTATTACAGCAAGCCGCAAAGGGAAGAATTTTTTATGGATTCCGGTTATTACAAGTTCCATGAAGCATACCATCTGTTAAAGTTTGCAAATGAGAAGCAGATCTTGGAGCGGGCGTTCAACGAGTACCAGGATCTGAAAAAAAGCAATCTCTGGGGGAACAAAAAATACTTCTGAAAGCATGAGAAAGGACCGCCCTGGTCTTCTTCGCAATAAGCGGAGGAGCGGGGCGGTTCTGTTCTGTCCGGGATTTTCATTTTTCCTTGCCAAAGCAGGAACAGAATGCTATAATAAATAAGTCTGCTGTGAGGCGGATGAGAAAGAAAGAATGAGAAAGAAAGTTACGGCCCGCGCGGCGCTTTAAGGCTGAAGCAGAGCAGAAGAAGCAGATCTGCGGCGGGCGTAGCAATAAAAGTGCAGGAAAAGCAAGGAGTGTAGTACAATGAAAGAAAAGCAGAAGGGAATACTTTCCATTGTTCTTGCCGCTGTTATAATCGCGGTTACGGGCTTTGTCGCATTCTTCGGCATTGGTTCGGACAAGCTCGGAAGTATGGCCGACGTCAAGCTTGGTCTTGATCTGGCGGGGGGTGTTTCTATCACCTACGAAGCGGTAAAGGAGAATCCGACCGCCCAGGAGATGGAGGACACATTTTACAAGATGCAGCTCCGCGCGCATGATTTTAACAGCGAAGCGGCTGTCTACCGGGAGGGCGACACGAGGATCAATGTTGATATCCCGGATGTCACCGACGCGAACCAGGTGCTGGAAACGCTCGGCGACGCGGGTATGATCTATTTTATATACGGTCAGTCCGCGGAGGGAAAAGCCAATATTGAGTACAATTCAGAGGAAGGGGGCTATAAGCTGGCGCGTCCGCTTGAGGAGATTATTGCAGACGGCGACGTGGTGATCGACGGCTCCTGCATTCTTGGGGCAGAACCGTACATCGGCCAGAACGGCCTCGGGGCGAATTCCTACGAAGTCATCCTTACGCTCAACGAGGCGGGAAAAACGAAGTTTGCCGACGCAACCGCCTACGCCTACAGCTATTATAATACTTCTACGGTAAGCATCCGGAATATTATCGCGATCGTGTACGACGGCAGAGTCTACAGTGCGCCGCGTGTATCCGCACACATACCGGATGGCAATGCGGTTATCAACGGGCAGGCGGATTATAACGAATCCAAGCAGCTTGCCAGCATTATCCGCATCGGCGCGCTGCCGCTGGAGCTGAAGGAGATCCGCTCCACCGTAGTGGGAGCGAAACTCGGTACGGAGGCGATCAATACCTCACTTCTTGCCGGCGTGATCGGTTTTATCCTGATTATCCTTTTTATGGTGATCGTTTACCGCATTCCGGGTGTGGCTGCAAGCCTCGCGCTCTGTCTGTATGTAACAGTTATGATTATCTGCCTGAATCTGTTTAACGTGACGCTGACGCTGTACGGCATTGCCGGCATAATTCTTTCCATCGGAATGGCAGTTGATGCGAACGTCGTTATTTTTACGCGTATCCGCGAGGAAATCGGAACCGGCAAGACCGTGCGCTCCAGCGTCAAGCTCGGTTTCGAGAAGGCGCTGTCCGCCATTATTGACGGTAATGTGACGACGCTGATTGCGGCTGCGGTGCTGTATTTCCTCGGCTCCGGCACGATCAAGGGCTTTGCGCAGACGCTTGCCATCGGTATTATTCTTTCCATGGGTACGGCGCTGTTTGTGACAAAATTTATTCTCCGTGCATTCTATCATGCGGGTTTTGACAGCGAGAAATTTTACGGCATCAAGAAGGAGACGAAGTCCGTTAATTTTACAAAGCACGGGCTGAAATACGGGATTTTATTCGGAGTGATCGCGGTGGTCTGCATTGCGGCAATGATTGCAGGCAGAGCCTCCTCTGGAAATATCCTCAACTACGGTCTGGATTTTATGGGCGGCACCTCGACGGAAATCGCGTTTGAGGGAACCGCGCCGTCCAATAAGGAGCTTGAGCAGCTGGTGAGCGAGACTCTCGGCGTGCAGGGCGAGGTGGTTCAGATCCAGGGAGAGGAAGCGGTGATCATCAAGACCGAAGTGCTGGCAACAGATGCCAAGATGAAGCTGGAGACCGCGCTTTCGGAAAAATACGGGGTTACCTCGCAGGATATCACCTCGACCAGCATCAGCGGTACGGTCAGCGGCGAGATGAAATCCGACGCTGTGGTTGCAGTGATTGTGGCGACCCTCTGCATGATGGTCTATATCTGGGTGAGATTTAAAAATCTCGGATTTGCGGCCAGCTCTGTGGTCGCGCTGCTGCATGATGTTGTCTTTACTCTGATGATTTACGCGGTTGCGCGGATTACGGTCGGCAATGCCTTTATTGCGTGCATGCTGACTCTGGTCGGCTATTCGATCAATGCGACCATTGTTGTATTTGACCGAATCCGCGAAAACATGAAGGATAAACTGAAAAAGGACACGGTTGAGGATGTGGTGAACGCGAGCATCAGCCAGACGGTTTCCAGAAGCATTAATACCTCCCTTACGACCTTTGTCATGGTGCTGGTGCTTTCGATTTTCGGTGTTTCTTCCATCCGCGAATTCTCGATACCGCTGATGGCGGGAATTATCTCGGGAACCTATTCTTCCGTCTGCCTTGCGGGTACGGTATGGTATTTGATTAATAAGAAGAAAAAGCAGGAGGCATAAGCTTTTTTGGCAGCCTTATGCATCCGGCGGAGGGCCGGCGGATGCGGGTACAACAGTTTTTCAAAAAAGCCGGGTTTGATTAGACAAGCCCGGCTTTTTTGCGCACAATGACGAATAAATTACAGAAATCTGACAACACAGAAAGCGCGAAAAAGAAAGGCGGGACGAGCGATGAAGAAGCGGCTGGTAAAGGAGCGGTGGATGGTAAAAAACAGATCGGCGGATTTTGCGTCGATCTGCACAAAGTTCGGAGTGAGCGGGGTGGCGGCGCGGCTGATGGTGAACCGGGGGCTGAAAGAAGAGGGCGAGATTGAAGCGTATCTGCATCCGTCGCTGTCTTCGCTGCACCCGGCGGCGCTGCTGAAGGATGCGGAGAAAGCGGCCGATATTCTCGCAGCCAGGCTCGCGGAGAGAAAAAAAATCCGCATTATCGGGGATTACGATGTGGACGGAGTTACAGCCGTCTATATTTTGCTGACTGCACTGAGAGAATGCAGCCGGGAGGGGGCGGATGAGCTGGTAAGTTACGCGATTCCCGACCGGGTGCGGGACGGGTACGGGATCAACGATCGGCTTGTAGAGGAAGCGATTGCGGACGGGGTTGATACGATTTTGACCTGCGATAACGGGATCGCCGCGCCGGAGCAGACGGCGGCGGCAAAAGCACATGGGCTGACCGTGCTGATTACGGATCATCATGAGCTTCAGGAGATTCTGCCGGATGCGGATGCCATTGTGAATCCGAAGCAGCCGGACTGCACTTATCCGTATAAGGGGCTGTGCGGGGCGGCGATTGCATTCAAGCTGGCCGGACTTTTGTATCAGAGAAGATTCGGGGACGAGCGGAGGGCGGAGAAACTGCTGCCGTTTGCGGCGGTTGCCACGGTGTGTGACGTGATGGAGCTGACGGGGGAAAACCGAGCGATCGTCAGTCTCGGTCTGGCGATGCTGCGAAGCGCCGAAAATCCCGGAATACGGGCGCTGATGAAGGTGAACGGAATCTCGCCGGAGCAGCTGAGCGCTTATCATCTCGGTTTTGTGCTCGGGCCGTGTCTGAACGCAACCGGACGGCTTTCCGAGGCTGTGCGGGGCGTACAGCTGCTGCAGGCAGACGATGAGGAGGAAGCGGAACGGCTTGCACAGGAGCTGAAAAGTCTGAATGATCTGCGCAAGCAGATGACCGTGCAGGGCGTGGAGGAATCCATCCGGCAGGTGGAGGAGGGCATGCTGGAGGATATGGTTCTTGTCGTATTCCTTCCGGAATGCCATGAGAGCCTGGCCGGCATTGTGGCGGGGAGACTGCGCGAGCGCTACAACCGGCCCACGCTTGTGATTACGCGCTCCGAGGACGGATTGAAGGGTTCCGGCCGATCCGTCGAGGGCTATTCGATGTTTGAGAAACTGACGGAATGCAAAGATCTGCTGTCCCGCTACGGCGGACATCCGATGGCGGCGGGCTTTTCCCTGCCGGAGGAAAACCTTCCCGTTCTTCGCAGACAGCTGAACGAGCGCTGCGGATTGACAGAGGAGGATCTGACGCTTAAAATATCCATAGACGCTGTGCTTGCCCTCTCCGGGCTGTCGGAGGAACTTGTGAACGAACTGAAGCTTTTAGAGCCGTTCGGCAGGGCAAACGAAAAGCCGGTGTTTGCGGAGCGCGGTCTTCTGGTGCGCCGTATGACGCCGATCGGAAAGCAGCGCAGAATGTTCCGTTTTCTGGTGGAGGATGCTTACGGCAGGCAGCTGGATGCGGTTTATTTCGGCGATGCGGAGGAGATGGAGCAGGAGCTTCTTGCGTCCTTCGGAGAGGAGGAAATCCGTAAAATGTATCAGGGCAGGGGCAGCAGTGCGCGCATGTCCGTAATTTACTATCCGACCGTAAATGAGTTCGGGGGCAGAAGGACGCTGGAAATTGTAATACAGCGGTATCAGCTTTGCGCACAGTAGATTGTTGTACATAAAGATATATTTAAATTGAGCATGTAAGTCATCATCATAAAAATTCTTTGTTAAAAAATAGAAAGAAAGGATTGAAAAGACTATGACGGAGGAATTAAACAACTTCTGCACGGATCTGAAGGAACTGTTTATGCAGCAGAATTTTCCGGAGCTGGAAAAAATGCTGTCGAAGCGCCCGGACGAAGAAATTGTTCTGCTGGCGGAGAATGAACAGGCGGTGGTTGCGAAATATTATGAGCAGGGAAAATATGAAATGCTGCTTTCGCATCTGAATTTTGTCGCGTTTGCAAGCTATCTGTTTGAGTATGCCGGCAAGCGCGGCGTATTTGCGCAGGAAGAATTTGAGAGGGGATTTGAGGTGTTTCTGAATATTTTCCGGCTGATTCAGGAGAGGAAAGGAGAGCCGGAAGACGGCGCCGGGAAACCTGCGACGGGGGAATCGGAGGGACAGGTGTAGAATTGCGGCTGATAACAAAAGACCGCGGGAGTTGAAGGGACAGGTGTAGAACCGCAGTTGAACCGGACACCGAGAAGCCGGAAGGACAGGCTTAGAACCGGGACCGGAACTTGAAATGGCAGATGTCTGAGTGGGTAGGACAGACAAATCGCGGGAAACCCGGACATAGTGAAGTCAGAGAGACCGGCGGAAATCACCGGAAAACCGCAGATGGCACAAACCGGAGGAGCAAGGGCAGCACAGCCCCGGGAAACCGGAGGCAGGGCCGGCCTGAGAAAAGGGCAGAAATGCCGGAAAGGAGCAAACATTGTCGGAACAGCAGAAATTTATGGAAGCGCTTACACAGCTTGCGGTTTATGCACAGGAAACCGGAAATGTGCTGACAAAAACGGAGGTGGAGGAGAGCTTTCGGGATATGTCGCTTTCCGAACAGCAATTTGACTTGATCTACCGTTATCTGTTTGAGAAAAAAATAACGATACAGGGGATTCGACTGGAGCTTCCGGCACAGGAGGTACCTGCGCAGAATGCGGCAGTACAGGAGGAGCCTGATTTTGAGCCGCACTGGATGTCGGATGGAGCTGTTTTCGGGGAGGAAAGCCGAGAAGCAGCATGGGAGGAACAGCCCGGCGAAAGTGCAGAATACGGCGAAGACGGAGAAAGCGCCGACGCTGCCTGGCCGTTCGGGACGGAAGAAACGGGAGCTGCGGAATACAAAAGCAAAGCGGGTTCTGCGGCGGAGGAGCGTGAGGATGCGAGATATCTGCGGCTGTATCTGGAGGAGCTGGAAAATCTGCCTGCCGTGACCGAAGAGGAGCGGCTTGCCCTGGCGATGCGCCTGCTGGAAGGGGAGGAGGCCGCGCTGGAGCCCCTGCTGAACGCGACGCTGTGTGAGGTCGTAGAGATCGCCCGAACCTGTCAGGGAAGAGGCGCGCTGCTGGAGGATCTGATTCAGGAGGGAAACATTGGTCTGCTGCAGGCGCTGAAGGAGCTGACGGGGAGAAAACAGCAGAAGGACCCGCTGCGCTGGATTCATGAATATGTGCAGTATGCGGTGGAGCAGTATCTGGAAGAGCAGCTCACAGGGGCGGAGGCAGAGGAACAGATTGCAGCAAAGCTCGGTCTGCTGCATGAGGCGGCGGAATATCTTGCAGGGGAAAACGGAACGCTGCCGTCGGTGCGCGAACTGGCAGAGTTTACCAGGTTATCAGAAGATGAAATTGCGGAGCTTGCGAGGCTTTCGAAGGATGCGGATTTTATCGGCGGAGCGGGAACCGCGGCTCATAATTCGAGCCTGTAAACCGTACGCAGAAGGCGGATATGGTCTGAACCGGCAGAGAAGCATTCCAAAGTACCCGCCGATTTCTCCATAAAGAGCAATTATTATGAAGAATTTTTCTTCCGATCCTGTTATACTTCAGAAAAACCGCATATTCCCTGCATGGTGCCCGGCAGAATATCAAAGCATATCGGACAGCCATGCTTCTGACGTTTTCCGGCGCCGGATGGGAATCTGCGAAATTCAGGATCAGGAGGCTTCAAGATGGAGGAGAAAAATGCGGCCGGGGAAACGGTTGTCAGGAAAATCAAGGAATATATTGAGTCGCACCAAAAGGATGAGCTGTCACTGGACAAAATTGCGGCAGCGCTGAATTACTCCAAATTTTATATGGGCAGAGTATTTGCAGAAGCAACCGGAACGACAATCTGCAAATATATTCAGGGGCGCAGGCTGGATGCGGCAGCAGAGCAGTTAGTTATAACAAACCGCCCGGTGATCGACATTGCCCTGGAGGCGGGGTACGGTTCTCCGCAGGCTTTTACACTGGCTTTCCGCCGGTTTTACCGGTGTTCCCCGCGTGCTTACCGCAAAAACAGGATATCTGTTCCCGGAAAGTCGGAAATGATGGGAGGCAGGCTGGCGGCATGAGTACCATTCCTTATGTGATCGAACAGACAGGCCGCGGCGAGAGGAGCTGCGATATTTTTTCAAGGCTGCTGGCCGGACGCATTATTTTTCTGGGGGAGGAGGTAAGCGACGTTTCGGCGCAGCTTGTCGCCGCGCAGCTGCTTTTTCTGGAGGCAGAGAACCCGGAGAAGGATATCCAGCTCTATATCAACAGCCCCGGCGGTTCGATTACGGCGGGTCTGGCCATCTACGACACCATGCAGTTTGTAAAATGCGACGTATCCACCATCTGCATCGGGCTGGCGGCGAGCTTCGGAGCGTTTCTGCTGGCGGGAGGGGCAAAGGGAAAACGCATCGCTCTGCCGAACGCGCAGATTCTGATCCACCAGCCGGCCATAACCGGAAGCGGCGTGCATGGACAGGCAACGGAGATTAAAATTGTTTCCGATCAGATCCAGAAAAGCAGGCTGCGCTTAAACAGGATACTTGCAAAGAATACCGGAAAAAGCGAGGAACAGATTGCGGCGGACACGGAGCGCGATCGCTATATGACGGCGCAGGAGGCGCTGGAATACGGGCTGATCGACCGGATTCTGGAGAACCGGCAGGGATAATTCCCGCGGCTTGCAGCCCATAACGGCACTGCCGGAACCAGCTTTGCGGCCCGTTCCGGCAGTTTTCTTGCGGCCGGCAGCTCAGGCGCCGGTCAAACCGGCACCGCCGCCTGTTTTACGGCTCCTCCCGCAGACGGTAGCCAAGCCGCTCGGCCTGCCGGAAAAACGGGATTTTCTCCGGGATACCGTAACGTTCAGCAATGCCGCAGCGGACGAGCCATTCGTAATTGATGCCGAATCCGTGCGGACGGGTTTCGAGGCGGAATCCTTCCAGGTTTCCGTGTTCCTTCAGGTATGTGAGCACAGGCTGATACACCTGCTCCGTATTTTCCTCCAGATAAGATACGCAGTGTTCCAGAATGTATTTAATACGGATATCCAGCGAATTGTTTTTTTCCTCCGGAGAGGCCGGATCGGTTTCTGCCGTTTCCAAAAACAGAGGATCGTATATTTTTTCAAAAACCGCAGGGCTGAGCCTTCTGCCCTGCGGGATCAGTTCCCGTTCCGGGATCTCCCCGTGCCGGAATATCTCCATCCAGGCGATGTTCTCCGCAATCTGAGGGATGAAATAAACGGCATTCTCCCGGTTTCCTTTTCTGTAAAAATTTTTCTCCGCCTTATTGAGATAGTAGACGGCTCCGGAAAACCCAAGCAGCATTTCCTGCAGGCGGTCAGCCGCGCCGACATAAAACGCTTCCTGCATCAGCTCGTCAAGCATGAAATCCCTGGAAAAAATTTTTGTGCTTTTGTGAAATGCCTTCCACATAAAATCATCCGCGCGGAATGCCCCGACAAATGCTTTGAATGCGGTCAGAGTATAAATATTTAACGCAACGCACATATCCTCCTCATACAGCGAATAATACGGTTTTCCGCGGTATCCGTCATCCATGACTGCGGCAATCTGGATATCCGACCATTCCCAGAGACTGTCATGGCTGGCGCTGCCCAGAAGATAAGCGGCGATGCACTGCCGGTCGGAAAGCAGCGCCGTTTTTATTTTTTCTATCATGCGTCTGCATTTTTCGCGTAATTCAGAATCTTCCATAAAGCTGTTCCTTTCGTGGTTCCGTTTTATTTTCCCGCCCCCAGACAGGCTCTTAAATAATCGGCGGTCTTTGTGTCAGCCTCGGCAAGCATCCGTGCCGGCGTACCCGCAAACACCACTTCACCGCCGTGCCTGCCGGCCCCCGGTCCCAGATCGATAATGTGGTCGGAATTCAGGATTATTTCCGGGTTATGCTCCGATAATACCACGGTGTTTCCGGCCTCTGTAATGCGCCGCATCACCGCAAGAATCCTGCTGGTATCCGATTTATGCAGGCCGACCGTCGGTTCGTCAAAAAGATAGATCAGATTTTTTTTACTGCGGCAGCGGCTCATCTCCCGGGCCAGCTTCATCCGCTGCACCTCCCCGCCGGAAAGCGTGTTCAGAGGCTGCCCGAGCTGTACGTAGCCCAGCCCGAGACTTAAGATTAGCTCGATTTTATCGGAAAGCCTTCCGGTATCCTGGAAGAAGTAAAATGCATCCTCAAATGTCATATCCAGTACCTGTTTGATATTTTTACTATGATATTTTATGGACAGAACCTCTTCAATATACTGCTGTCCGCGGCATTCGGTGCAGATTGTCCGCGTTTCTCCGAAATACTGAATGTATTTTTCGATATATCCCTTTCCCCTGCACGCGGGGCAGGCCCCCCTGGAACGGAAAGAAAAATATGATTTGCTGTCTGCCCCGCCGCCGATATCTCCCGCACATTCGGAAAAGAGCGCGCGGATGGTGTCGAACAGATCAAGATAGGTTGCCGGAACCGAGGTGTTTTTTCCGGCCGGCGGCGTCTGGTCAACGCAGACCACACCCCGGATCTGCTCCATCCCCTGTATTTCCCGGTATCTTCCCGGAACGACGCGGGTGTTCTCCTGAGCGGCGCAGAAGGCTTTGTACAGCACCTCGTACAGAACGGAGCTTTTGCCGGAGCCGGATACGCCCGTCAGGCAGGTGATTTTTCCGAGCGGTATTTCCACGTCAATATTTTTCAGGTTGTTTGCCTCCATTCCGAGAATTTTCAGAAAGGGAGCATCCGAAACGATATCGGGCAAAAAGGCATCTGCTGCCGGGAGACCGTTTCTTTCTGCGGAAAGATATTTCCCGATCAGCGAATCCGGATTTTTCTTCAGTGCCCCGGGCGTTCCTGCAGCGACAACCTTTCCGCCGTCCGCCCCGGCGCCCGGCCCGAGCTCAATAATATAGTCCGCTGCACGGATAATATCAAGGTTATGCTCGATGGTAATCACCGTGCTGCCCTTCTGCAGAAGACGGTCTATGATGCGCAGGATTTTCCGGCTGTCCGAGCCGTGCAGGCCGTCTGTCGGCTCGTCGATGATATAGGTAAGCCCGACCAGGCCGGAGCCGACCTGATTTGCAAGCCGCAGCCTCTGGTATTCGCCGCCGGAGAGGGAGTCGATGCGCCGGTCAAAGGACAGATAGCCCAGGCCGATTTCTTCCAGCAGAGCAAGGCGCTCTTTTAGCGCGGCGGCAATTTCCACGGACGCTTCATTTTCCGGCAGCTGCTCCAAAAAGAAGAGAAGCTCCGAAAACTCCATTTTCCCAAGCTGTGCGAAGGTTTTTCCGTCGAGCAGGGTATAGTCTCTGATTTTTTTCAGGCGCGTGCCGCCACAGGCCAGACAGGGGATTTCGTGCATGTAGGTTTTGAAGAATTGTTCCTGTGCGGGCGTCGGTTCTGCAGGATCGCTCAGCATTTGCCGGTACAGCTCTTCCAGGCGCGTCAGAATCCCCTGAAAACGGATCGGCTTCCCCTCCCTTGCCAGATAGTTCGGCAGGGGCTTGTCGTATCCATCCGGCCGCTCCAGCAGAAAGGTTTCGTCCCCGGTGCCGTACAAGATCAGGGCCTTTGCTTTTTCGGATAGCTGTTCGTAAGGGGCATCGAACGGAAAATCGTAATGCCGGGCCAGGCTGTACAGACTCATATACGAATACGGATGATTCATGGAAAAAATATCCGGGAAAAACGGTCCCTGCCGCAGGGTCTTTTTTGCATTTTTTATAACCTTGGAAGGGTGCACGATTTTCTGAACACCGCTGCCCAGACACTCCGTGCAGGCGCAGGAGATATGATTGTAGGAAAAATCGGATGCCTCAAAGACGGCGGCAAGAAAATGGTGCTCCGCGCAGCCGTACTTCTCGTAAAATGCCCGCGCTCCGGGGGGATCTGCTCCTTCGAAATTGATATAGAAGAAACGATCCCCGTGAGCGGCGGCGTTTTTCAGACAATTCACATCGCTTTTGGCAAGCGGGGCGCCGGCCTGAAACCTGCTTTCCGCAACAAGAATATATTCGTCATCTTCCTCTGTGCGGATAACATCCCGGAGGGAGAGCCGGCGCCCTGCGGAATAGACGGCCCGGAAGCCTCTTTTCCGCAGGGTGTCAAGCTGCTGCTCCCGGCTGCTCCGGCCTGTGAAGAAATAGGGAAAGCCTGTTTCGACGACCGTGCCCGGCCCGAGTGCTTCGATATCCCTGACCAGGGAGAACAGGCTGCACTGCGGGAACATCCTGCCGCAGCAGGGGCACACGCACTGTCCGTGAATAACCATAAGATTCCGGATGCAGGACCCGATGCTGGTAAATGTGCCGATTGTGGAGCGGGGATTATGGTTCGGCTTTATCTGCTTCAGGCTGATTACCGGGGACAGCCCTTCAATACCTCCGACCTTCGGCTTTTTCATTTTCGTGCTGAAGATCTTTTCGCCGTCCGACATGCAATCCAGCAGTTTCCGCTGGGCGGTTGCGTAAATAACGTCGTAAGCCAGAGTGGATTTTCCCGAGCCGCTGACGCCGGCGATCACCGTATGCCTGTGATACGGGATTTCCACATCAATGTTTTTCAGGTTATTTTCGCTTACCTGCGTGAGACGGATTGCGTTTTTGATTTGCGGCATGGTATCCTCCTTTGATGTATCTGCCTGTGAAAGTATATTTTTCCCCATTTCATTGCCTGCTCCTTTTTCTGCTGCAGCATGTTCTGCCGGGATGGCAGGAGGGGGCGTTATTTCGACCTGCGCCGGATCGGCAGCATCAGATCAATCTGCCCGGAAAAGGAATCCTCCGGCCAGCCCATATGAGCGGAATGAACCCAGTTCAGATGCTCCTCGAGACATCCGCCCATAATTTCCAGGCCGAGCTCGCTGTAATTTGCTTCATAGTCGGGATTTTCGTCCACCCACCGCGTAAGGCTTTCCCAGAACTGAAATTCCGGGAACTGTATGGTCAGCACCGCATACAGACCGCCCTCGAAATGCTTTTTCACCATCGGTGCAGGAAGTTCCATATCGTCCGGGATCGTGACCCAGTCCTCATAGCCGTAAATGCCGCCCTCCAGGATGTCGGGGTTCGGATGGTTAAAGCCGAACAGTCTGGCATCCGGTTTTATTTCATACAACCGGCTGTCCTGTACGAACTTGCTTACAACATCGCCGACTTTTTCCTCGGGTCTTTCTCCGATGTACTGATAGGAAGCCACAGTGCAGGGCGGCAGCAGCAGAATTCTTACGTTCAAAGATTTGTTCAGCACTTCCTCTGCCTTGTTCAGATCATTCATACTTGTATTCTCCTTTATGATTGTTTTCGGAAAGGCAAGCGCGGCAGCCATCTGTGTAAGCGCGGAATCCTCCAGCAGGTTAAAGCGGGCTTTTATCCTCAGACTTTTGTCCAGATGATTGATAAACTGCTTCAGGATACTGCGGATCAGATCGAGGGAAGCAATTTCTTCGTCCAGCTGACTGAGATTTTCCTGCAGAAGACGCAGGAATTCGCTCTGAACCTGATCCTGCAGAATAACAGCGATCTGTTTTAAGGGGATGCGCAGCTTCCTCAGAATAATGATCTGCTGCAATGCCCGCAGTGCCTCCTCGTCATAGGTTCGATAGGCGTAATCCTCCCGGTGCGACGTCCGGATAAGCCCCAGTTTTTCGTAATGTCTCAGCATCCGCGGCGTGACGCCGTACATTTTTGAAACCTGGCTGATTGTGAGATTTTCCATGGCTTCGGCTCCTTTCTGTGTTTATGATAAAGTATGACACCGTGTCAAAGTCAAGAGGGAATGTCCATATTTTATAGGAATGTGCTGTTGTGTGCAATGGGGGAGTGTGGTATAATATCGATATCAATATGGAAAATGATAGCACAAAATAATTTGTGTTAAAAAATATTAATATAAAATACGTATATAGATTATTAGAATGGTTCAATAAAAGGAGATAGGAAGAGGTTAGCGTGAAGATAAACGGGAGGACTGTAGAGAAAGCGTTCAAAAAGTTAAAATCAAGTGTATATTATGATAAGACACAAGTTATTCTGAGGAACGAGGTGGTAAAGTTTGAAACACAGCATAAGAATGTGAAAAGTTATTTAAAATCAATTTATACAAAATTGAAAGAGGATAAAGATTTTATAAAACTTGAAAAAGAGATATTAGATTCAATTTCGATATTATCATTTCCTAAAAAATTGGATGATAGTAATGATGATGTTATAATGAACTCGACGCCAAAGGAAAATCGAGTTGAAGAATTACAATATTTTATTGACATGAAAGTCGAAGGACATATATTAGGTGTGCTTTGGATAATGTTACTGGGGCATAGGATTGATGAAAAAATATATGAGCATTCCTATGGAAATCGCATAAGAAAAAATCTTATTAATGATCTTAGCAATGATCCGACTTATTCACCATATTTGTTTGAGCCGTATTTTGAGCAATATGAAAGTTGGAGAAATACAGCAATGTCTGAAGCTAAGAAGCATATGGCATTGGAGCAGGATGTGATAATCATAACAATGGATTTTCGCAGATACTATTACTCGATTGATGCGGATAAAAAGGTTTTTAATGCCTTATATGACGAAGCGTTCAAAGATTCAGGGGATGAAATTGACAATAAACAGGAAGAGATTTTAAAACGTTTAAATATGTTTATTTACAATGTAGTGCATAAGTATGCATCACTTTTTGTTGATAAGTTTGAAAAAAGATGTATATTACCCATAGGCTTTTTACCGTCAAATATAATTGCTAATTGGTGCTTGAGAAATTTTGACAGAGCAATTGCAGATGGTTGGAACCCGGTTTATTATGGCAGATATGTGGATGATGTTTTGATAGTTGATAAAGTAGAGCATAACAGCAGCATATATCAGAAGATGAAAAGAGATGAATTAAAGAGAAATGATATTATAGAGTTTTTTTTGGAGAGATGTTCTAAATGGAACGGGGGTTCTTCATTCGGCTGTAAAAGAGAAAAGGAATTTGCACTGCTGTGTGCAGAAGAAGAGAAAAAGAGGCAAAAAGAAAATAAGAAAAGAGATAAAGAAAAGAAAGAGGACAATTCAATATCATATTATGTAAATCCAAGATATAATGTTATTGAAAATAATAAGTCGCATATTGTGGTGCACAATAAAAAAGTTAAGATTTTTTATTTTAAAAGTGGTGAGTCGGATGCCCTTTTGACATGCTTTCAAAAGAATATTGCAAAGAATAAGAGTGAATTTCGTCACCTTCCTGAAGATGAGTCGATATTTCAAAGGGATGATTACAGTGAGATATATTCGTTAAAGAGTAGCGATACATTAAATAAGTTGCGAGGTGTGGATAGTATTGAACTTGATCGGTTTGAATTATCAAAATTTCTTGGAAAATATTTAAGAATTGGAGGAATGATAAAGGGAAAACTTGAATCTAAGTTTGAAAAAGATATTTTGAAAATATTTAACTTTAAAGTAATATTAGAAAATTATACTGCATGGGAAAAGGTTATCGAAATTTTTGTAATTAATGAAAGGTTTCCAACGGCAGAACATTTTATTGAACAAATAACTGCGGCAATAGAATCAATTAAATGTATTTCCGATGCGGCTTTCACGCATGAAAGTGCAGTGAAAGAAACATTATATCGATATCTTCATTCTGTATTATCTCGATCTTTTGCACTGGTATGGAATAAGGAACGCAGAGAGTCTGAAAGAAGAATCTTTAATTGTCTTAGTGGTTTTATGGAAAAGAATATCATATCAGATTTTTTAGAAGATATTGAGGATTTGCATCTTGCATATTGTAAAACATGTATGGTTGATAAGTCTGTAATGCCAATTAATGTTCTAATGCTGCCGTTGAAAAAATATTTTTCAGGGAAAATGAATGGAAATTTTACAAATTTCAATGATGTTTTTTGGGCCACAAAGGAAACTTGGAAGGGTAATTATAAGTATTATCCGTACATGATGAATATGTATGATTTTAGTATGATAACATGTATTGAGGAAATCAAAAAGGATATGCCATTTGAGGAAACCGAGGAAATACATAAGAGGCAAAGTTCGTATTACTTGCGTAGTAATTATAGATTAGATTTTGATGACAAACGTGAGCGGGTACAAAATATTAAATCTTTAGTAGATGTCAAGAAATTGGGTAATTTAATAAAAAATGCCTGTTTTATATCTGTTGGCGATGGAAATAAAAGAAAGTTGAAAATGGCAATTGCAAATGTGAAGCTGGATCATAGAAATTTCCAAAGTATTGTAAAGGATACGCCAAACCGTTCATATCAACGTTACAGGGACATGTCTGCGCTTGTAAATCAGGCGATTGACCAGAAGGCAGACATGCTGATTATGCCGGAAGCATTCGTTCCTTATGAATGGTTATCTATATTGGCACGGACTTGTGCAAGAAATAATATGGCGGTAATAACAGGGGTTGAACATATTAAGGCAAAAAATAAGATTTTTAATTTGACAGCAGTTATTTTGCCATATTTGGAAGAAGAACATAGATGTGCATATATTTCTTTTCATTTGAAAACGCATTATGCACCGGGCGAGAAGGAGGAAATCAATGGTTACAGACTAACGGAGATGGAAGGAAAAAATTATGAATTATACAAATGGAATAATATTTATTTTTCTGTCTATTGCTGTTATGAACTGACATCCATTGTAGATCGAAGTTTGTTCCAGGTATATGCTGATATGATGATTGCGGTTGAATGGAATAAAGATATTAATTATTATAGTAATATTCTTGAATCATTAAGCCGGGATATGCACTGTTATTGTATACAAGTAAATACTTCGGACTACGGGGACAGCAGGATTACACGCCCTTCAAAGACAGAAGAAAAGGATATTATAAGAACTAAAGGAGGAGTCAACAGCACAATCCTTGTAGGTGAGATTGACATTGCTGAACTCCGGGAATTTCAGCTGAAAGAATACGCATTACAGAAAAAAGGGAGATTTAAGGTGACTCCGCCGGGATTCAAAAACGATATTGTTTTGAAGAAGATGAAAGGTGAGAAGTTGTTTAAAGATTTTTAAAGATGGATCATGCGAAAAAGGCAACGAAACTGTACCTCACAGGAAGGCAACATGGACAAAAAATTGAGAAATACGACTTACATAAACCTGTTTCAGGGAGAGGATGCTTTTTCTCTATCGGCAGGGCGGCAGGGTTGTAAACTATGTCCGAATAGGTTCGGACAGCGGTCATTCTTAAACCTTTGAATAAAATGAGGCAAAGCTTGTGTGCTGCGAGAACCATATAAGGAACTGCAGTTGAGGTGGGTGATATTTAAAATTGTGTACTTCGCTATATTATTGAGGAGAACCGGGGGAGAGCTGTAGCAGAACTATTATTTCTTTGTGGAATTAATGGAGCGTGTGGATGATAACTTAGTTTAGGATGAGGGGAGAGATGCCGTTTACTGTCCAATATGTTATGAAGCATTATTGTGCTTTGGGGAAATCTCCGGATAAAATACATGCCGGCGTTGCGGATGGCAGCAGTTCTGATATTTCCGGAGCTTCTGGAATTCGGATGTACCGGCAGCGCAGAAACAAAGCATAAAAACAGATTCAAATAAATCCGATAAATAATTTATTTGCTGAAAGGAGCGAAAAAACAATGGAAAACGAAACAAATCTCATAACTTACGACACCGAATACTGGATACCGGCTTTCGACATCGAAAAATGCCGCGCTTCCGCCGAATCCGGCTATGCGCCCGCGCAGTACGAGCTCGGTCAGTGCTGCAAGCGGGGAGTGAAGGTGAAACAAGACTTTGCCGCCGCCGTGGAATGGTTTGTCAAGGCGGCGGAACAGGGCAATGC
>ERZ808040.222-NODE-222-length-56729-cov-10.203894_pt1 | contig 56729 bp, 58 predicted proteins | sample MGYA00380191_ERZ808040 | MGnify/ENA primary metagenome ERZ808040 (study PRJEB31490, sample SAMN06133395) | mouse gut metagenome | isolation source: J6 | host: mice | place: China: Chengdu | collected 2015-05 ...
TTCGGTGGATTGATTTGACAACTTAATTATACCATTTGGAGCTGGTTGTTACTATAAATTTGGAGTGATAAAAGAGGTTGCCATGCTTCGCAAACCTGCATAAATACTGAATTTGTGGAGTTTTGCTCATGGCTAATATGCATTTTTGTGGAGGTGACAAAAAATGATGATGTTTTTAAGATTAAGAAATATCTAAGTACATGGAACTGTGTTAAATAGTTTTATGTACAGTCAGAACATTAAAAACTATTTAATAAAGGAGATTTTGTAATGATATTTCAAGATAATGTAATCAAAGAGTACCTAAAAAATGTTTATTTTATAACCGGAACACCTTGTGGCGGAAAGACAACGATCTCACGGGAGTTGGCGAAGCGGCATAATTTCCCGGTTTATGATATTGATGAGCAGTTTGCAAATCATCAAAAGATTTCCAATGCTGCATTTCAACCATCGATGAACAAGGTCTTTAAGGACGCAGATGAGTTTTTCGGGCGTACAGTAGAAGAATACAAAGAATGGCTGATTGAAAACACAAGAGAACAATTGGATTTTGTATTATTGGATTTGATTCGTCTCTCACAAAATCAAACCGTATTGTGCGACTGTCATTTGACAATGGAACAGGCCGAACAACTCACAGATGCTTCCAGAATAGTCTTTTTAATAAAAGAACCTTCGAACATTGTTGATGATTACTGTAATCGCCCGGACCATCAGGATTTTAACAACTTTATAAACAGTGCCTCTGAGCCTGAGAAAGCAAAGGCAGTATGTAATGAAACTTTGAAAAGTCTTAATGAGAATCACTATAATGCTATCAAGGATAGTGACTTTTATTGGCTTGAAAGAACTCCCAAAAGTACAATTGAAGAAACGGTAAGGAAAGTGGAGCGACATTTTGAATTTTTCAAAGAAGATTTCCGTATGGAGGATTTCAAGGCTTAATAAAGTTGAAAAGAACAAGGTAAATATTATGGGCATATATAAATCACAAGACGGAAAAGAAGAGTCACTTGCGTTATATGACAAACAACTCTTAAAATTAAATATGCCGTTTTCGGATATTTATGTAAAAACATCATTTGGTAAAACTCATTTGGTTGAGACCGGCAATAAAGCAGGAAAGCCATTGTTAGTGTTTCATGGCGGAAATGCTACAACTGCCTATAATCTATTGATGTGTCAATTCCTGTTAAATGATTTTCATATCTATGCAGTTGATACAATCGGACATCCCGGTAAAAGTGACGAAGTATGTTTATCACATAAAGGATATGAATATGGGAAGTGGGCAAGTGAAGTAATCGACAAAATCGGATATGATAGCATTGCCTGTTTGGGCGGTTCGTTTGGCGGCGGGATTTTAGCCAAACTGATGTGTATTGCTCCTTCGAAAATTGATAAAGCTGTTTTAATTGTTCCTGCGGGAATAAGTAATGCTGTCCCTGTTTCCTCTATAGCAATGCTGCTGCCGCTTCTACAATACAGAATTACAAAACGGGAAAAATATTTAGTGAAAACTGCCTTATATATGGCATTGCGTGAAGAAGTTCTTGATGAAGACACGATCAATATTTTGAAAAATAGTTTTGATAATGTAAAAATCAAAGCCGCGATGCCGACAAATATTGAGAAGAAACGACTAAGCGGTTATTGTTCGCCCACATTAATCATTGCCAGTGAAAAGGACTGTCTTTTTCCTGCAAGAAAGGTTTTACGTCGGGCGGGGAAAATGATTTCAGACTGTCAGCTGGTTGAATTAAAAGAAAGTGGGCATATGCATATTTTACCGCAGGCGGAAAAAGAACGAATTGTGGAATTTTTAAGGAAAGACTGATCTAGAATAATGTAGGCTGCAAATTCCGGATTGTAAGCTTTTTCCACAAGTTTCCTCTATTTTCAAGAGAATTTCAAGTTTGTGTAAACTCAAAAACCGATATAAGACAGGGTAATGGTTACTTAAGGGGCGGATGTCGGATTTTCAGGCTCCGCCCCTTTGGGACGGTTCCTTTACTGCATATTCATTTGATGCTTCTGTCATAGTTCTTCTGCATAGTTGCCTGTAATTTCGATAGGATTACCGTCAGGATCCATAAATGTAAAATACCAGTACGGCGAAAAAACATTTATAAATCGAATTTCGGTCATCTGCGCTGCAATCCCCAATTCCTTTATCCTATTGTATTCTGCCTTTAAATCTTCGACTCCTAAGTTAATAAATACCTTACGAGTATTTATACTATTCGCAATTTCGCTTTGGTTATCGTATATCTCCCAATACTCGCCTTTGGTTACTACCTGATCAGGGTTTTCACTGTCATAATGACCATTCATGAGGCAGAGGTTAAGTCCCTGATTATGAAATTGGGCGAAACGCTTTCCGCTTGCAGCGCTCACCTTCATATCAAATACCTTCTCATAAAAGGATACAGATTTATCAAAGTCCCTGACAATCAAATAAATTGAACCATATCGCATTGCTGTTCCTCCCTTATTCAAATTCGTGCTTTATTGTCAATTCTAATATAGTATATCATAAACCGGTTATCTTGTATAACACGCAGAAGTGTTCAAAATAAGTATATGTACCTGCTCCTGGTATATAATAACTATAATAAAAGCTAACAACAATGATTACTTTACTAAATCCCTTTGCAAATACTGATATAGATTTTTTTCCTGATGATATATGCCCATAATCTCCTTCGACATTTTCCGCAATAAAGAAACATCGCCGCTAAGTGATAACTGCCATAAATCTTTGGCTATTTTATCCCATTGTTTTGCAACTTCTAAGAACTGTTTCCCTAACATGGCAATATTTTTATTATCCATTGTAACAGCGGCTTCGATTAGAAAATCTCCATACATTTTTCTAAAAATACCGCCGCCCGTGCCGCCGTCTTTGCTGATTTGAAAATAGTTTGTTGTGCCGGACAACTTCAACTTGTCAGGGCTAAACTTTTCCCACTTTAATATTTCGGCTGAGAATTTCAAAATACCGTTTACACCTAACAATTTGGCCGGGGGATTAAGCATGGTATCGCAAGTTTCCGCTATTGCCTGGGTTAAAATGCTTCTATCAATCTGCCTGTATCCTTGAAAATCAATGAACAGATATTTGTTTTTGGCGGGAAAAGGTCTATGTGCGCTGCTGCGTGCCTGTTCCATTTCCTGATAACTGACTAAATGGTAATCCTCTGCTATTTTTCCAAAAGGTGTTCTAATTGGATAATCGTGATTATCTCTGTCACTGATCCAAAACTGCTCCAAGTCATTGTCATATCCGAAAAGGACAACAGCATGACCGCCAAAATGACTGTTTTTAGGCAATCCCAGATATGATAAATATGGCATATCCACATATATTAAAATGGGTTTATTCTGGTCTATCATATCTTTTGATAGCTGATTGATTTTTTTATAGTCAGAACCAGACTTACATTGAATGGATATATTAAGCCGGTCTGCTAATTTTTTCTCAAAATCAAAAACTTTTATTCTTCCATTTACCATAGGAGAAGAAGATTGGTTTAAATATAAAAAGGACAGTCCGGATGCCAAACCAAACATCATTTCTTCTGATAGCGTATAACCATAATAAGAAAAAATCTGTTTCAATGAATTAGTAATGCAGTGCTTCCCGCCTTGTGGAATAAAATTTTTTACAACATTTTGCATTTTGTAATCCTCTTTCTTTATAGGATTTTATAAGGAAATAGTATTTTTGTAACATAATTTTGGGGATTTCCTTTAAATATCATTCCGGGACTTTTCTCGTAAATCTCTCTGAAAGGTGTTATCACCGCTATATCATGTTCATTTACATAATCGAATAATGCTTTGTACGCCAAATATAACATTTCATAACTTCCATAATGTGTAGTACAAACAGCTTTTAGAGCAGGTAAATATTTGCAATTTTCTCTTGCAGAATATAAGTTAAATCTGCTTCATTATTTACCATTTCAAGCACTTCTTTAATTTCCGATATTGAAAAGTCCAAAGAGCGAAGAAGACTGATTAGCTGCGCTTTTTTTAAATCATTCTCATCATAATACCGGTACAAAGTATTTTTATCGCGATATGACGGTTTGAGCATACCTTGTTTATCGTAGTAACGTAGTGCCTTAACAGTCAGACCGGATATTTTTGAAAACTGGCTTATCTGATACATATACAATCTCCTTGCTAAAAAGTATAAACTATCCCCTGTGGGGGAGAGTCAATAAAATTATATAGTATTTGCTGCGGCTGCTCAATGCCGTAAAGACAAATTTGAACAGGGGTTGCGGCCTGCATACGTACGGATCTAAGCGTTCACCCCTGGTCAGGAGGCCGCGGCAAGGAATCTGGCAGGCCTGACGGGAAAAGATGCCTATCAGCCGGAAAGAATGATTGACAAATATACGCTGAAAGTGTTATTCTGTTACAGAACAAAGGCGTTCTTATTGTACGATAAGAATGCCTTTTTGCGGTGTGCCTTACGGTGCACGTTTTTAGGAATGACCTGGGAAGAATGACATATATTACTTTAAAACAATCCGTACAGTGGAGGAAAATGAAGATGAGGAAAAATTATACGAAGCAGGATGTCGTCCGGCTGATGCAGGAGGAAGACGTAGAGTTTATCCGTCTGCAGTTTACCGATATTTTCGGCAATCTGAAAAACGTGGCGGTTACGATCAGCCAGTTAGAAAAGGCGCTGGATAACCAGTGTATGTTTGATGGTTCTTCTATAGAAGGATTTGCAAGAATCGAGGAGTCCGATATGTATCTGCATCCGGATTTTGGTACATTTGAGATTTTTCCGTGGAGACCGCAGAACGGGAAAGTGGCAAGGCTGATCTGTGACGTATACAGACCGGACGGAGAACCCTTTGAAGGCGACCCGCGCTATATTTTGAAAAGAGCGATCAAGGAAGCGGCAGCCTTGGGATATGTCTTTGAAGTTGGACCGGAGTGTGAATTTTTCCTGTTTAATACGGATGAGAATGCGATGCCTACGACAAATACTCATGAACAGGCGGGGTATTTTGACTTGGGGCCGGTGGACTTCGGTGAGAACACGAGGCGCGATATGGTGTTGACATTAGAAGAAATGGGATTTGTTGTGGAAGCGTCTCATCATGAAGTGGCGCCGGCGCAGCATGAGATCGATTTTCAGTATGATGAGGCGCTTGCTACGGCGGACAATATTATGACGTTTAAGCTGGCAGTCAAGACGATCGCCAAAAGGCACGGACTTCACGCAACTTTTATGCCCAAACCCAAATACGGTGTCAACGGTTCCGGTATGCATATCAATATGTCATTATCCAGAGACGGGCAAAATATATTTGCAGATGAAAGCGATAAGCTGGGACTCAGCAAAGAAGCCTATTATTTTATCGGCGGCATCATGAAGCACATGAAAGGCATGACGGCCATCACCAATCCGCTTGTGAATTCTTATAAGAGATTGGTGCCGGGGTATGAAGCGCCGGTTTATATTGCCTGGAGCGCAAAGAACAGGAGTCCGCTGATCAGGATTCCGGCTTCCCGCGGAAAAGGAACGAGAATCGAGCTGCGCTGTCCCGATCCCTCGGCTAATCCATATCTTGCATTGGCAGTCTGCCTGCGTGCAGGACTGGATGGAATTAGCAGGCAGATCATGCCGCCGCAGAGTGTGGACTGCAATATTTTTGAAATGAGTGATGAGCAGAAAAAAGCATGCGGCATAGAAGAAATACCGGGGACATTGATTGAGGCAGTCTATGATATGGAAAAGGATGAACTGATTAGGGATGTGCTTGGGAGTCATACGTATGCGAAATATGTCAGCGCGAAAAAAGAAGAGTGGTACCGTTACCGTTCTCAGGTGACCGACTGGGAGATCAGGGAGTATCTGAATAATTTTTGACGGCGGAACTTTTTTGTATGATAAACAGAAGATATCCATGCGATAAGATGAATGGGATATTTTGACGTGGGGAGGTGTACGTGTGATCAATATCGTTGTAGCCCTGCCTAAAATAGAAGAAGCAAAAGGAATTCGCAGCATTCTCATAAAGAACGGATTTACGGCAGTCGTGGTATGCACAACGGGAGCACAGGCATTGAGCCAGGTTGACGAATGGAACGATGGTATTGTAATATGCAGCTACAAGCTTACAGATATGCTATATTCCGAATTACACGGGTGCCTCTCGGATGGGATCGATATGCTGTTAATTGCATCCCGGAACGTTGTAAGCGATTGCGCGGACTACGGAATCGTAAGTCTGACGACACCGCTAAAAGTACATGATCTGCTTGACACGCTCGCAATGATGGCGCAGGCGCTCATGCGAAGACGAAGAAAGGCAAAACAAAAACCGAAAGTGCGCAGTGAGGAAGAGCTTGCCCTGTTAAAGGCGGCAAAAGAACTTTTAATGGAACGTAATCATATGACTGAAGAAGAGGCGCACCGCTATATTCAAAAATGCAGTATGGACAGCGGTACCGGCATGGTGGAAACGGCGCAGATGGTTTTGACGATGATGCGGGAGTGAGAAAGCGCGCAGAATAAGTTGCTCGTAAAATTTGAGGAGAATACGGTATCATGGATAAATACGAGAATATTAAACAGAAATGGGACGAGATATTTAAAAATGACAATCTGCATATACCGCAGAGGAAAGAGAGCGGAAATGAGGCATTGGACAACGCGCTCTCCTGGCTGACGCAGGAGGCATCTTCCGTTATTGATTTTGGCTGCGCGAGTGGACATCTGCTGTTTCACTGCAGCCTGTATGGTACGAAAAAGCATATCGGGATCGATCTTTCTCCACAGGCGGTTGCAAACGCGCGGGAGATCGGGGAAAAGATACCCGGCCGGCAGTTTACGTTTATCACAGGCGGCGTGGATGCTTTGGCGTCTGTAGAGTCCGCGTCCATGGACGCCGCGATTCTATCCAATATCATCGATAATCTGTATCCGGAAGATGCGCATTGTGTTTTGACACAGATCAAAAGGATCCTCAGGCCAAACGGCAGACTTATCGTAAAACTGAATCCGTTTATGACAGCGGAACAGATTGACGAATGGGGCGTAAAAGTGATAGAAGGCAATCTGCTTGATGATGGACTGGTTTTGTGGAACAATTCCACGAAAGAGTGGGACGAAATACTGTGTACTTATTTTAGCATCGACCGGTATCTGACAATCTACTATAAAGAGTATGACCAGTACAATCGTTTATATCAACTGGTCAATACCTGAATCTGCGAAGAACCTTAATCAAGGAGCGTTCCCTCCAGCCGCATATCCTTTTTGTTAAAATAAAAATGACTTTGGAGCGCAGCATTTGCCGCATGTGATGGCTTTCATATGGAAAAGGCATTTTTTACATACTAATGCGCATATACTACGCTTTTTGTGTTTTGCCATATCCTGTATGATATCATTATCTACTGTAATCAAATCGGGCGGCGCGAAGCTGCCTGATCATCCAAAATAAAAAGGAGGCTGCTCTATGAAATTTACCAAAATGCACGGATGCGGAAACGACTATATTTATATCAACGGCTTTACGGAAAATATTGCGCCAAAGGACAAACCTGATCTGGTGAGAAAAATCAGTGACAGGCACTTTGGAATCGGCGGTGATGGCGCGATTTTTATCAATCCTTCCGAGGAAGCGGATTTTGAAATGGAGATGTATAATGCGGACGGCAGCAGGGCGGAGATGTGCGGAAACGGTATCCGCTGTGTAGCCAAATATGTTTATGACCATAAAATGACGGATCAGACAAAGATCAGCATTGTCAGCTGCGGACAGGTGAAATACCTGGAACTCTTTTTGCAGAATGAAAAAGTGGACACCGTCAAAGTCAATATGGGTTCTCCCGTGCTTGTGCCGGCGGAGATTCCGGTACTGGCAGAAGAGGGAAAAGAGCGGATCATAGCGGAGCCGGTCACGGTAGATGGAACGGAATATAAAATGACATGTGTGTCAATGGGGAATCCCCACGCGGTCGTTTTTATGGATGATGTGGAGCGCCTTGCCATTGAAAAGATCGGACCGTATTTTGAGACACACGAGCGGTTCCCTAAAAGGATCAATACGGAGTTCGTGAAGGTATTGGACAGAAAGAACGTACAGATGCGCGTCTGGGAACGCGGGACCGGCGAGACGCTTGCCTGCGGAACCGGATGCTGTGCTACGGTGGTCGCATGTATATTAAATGGTTTGACGGATGAGACGGTTACTGTTAAACTATTAGGTGGCGAATTGCAGATTGCCTGGGACCGGACAGAGAATCTGGTTTATATGACAGGGCCTGCTAAGACCGTTTTTGAAGGAGAATATTGGGAGGACGAAACGATATGGTCAAAGTAAATAACAACTATTTAAAATTACCGGGCAGTTATCTTTTTTCCACGATTGCCAAAAAAGTAAATGCTTATACGGAAGCGAATCCGGATAAAAAGATTATCAGACTTGGGATCGGCGATGTGACACAGCCGCTTTCTCCCGCGGTTATAAGCGCGATGCATAAGGCGGTAGATGAAATGGCCGATGCAAAAACTTTTCACGGGTACGCGCCTGATCTGGGATATGAATTTTTAAGAAAGGCGATCTCGGACAATGATTATAAGGCAAGAGGCTGTCAGATCGAGGCGGATGAAATTTTTGTTTCCGATGGGGCCAAATGTGATTCCGGTAATATTCAGGAAATTTTCAGTATCGATAATAAAATCGCAGTCTGTGATCCGGTTTATCCCGTGTATGTGGATACGAATGTTATGGCGGGAAGAACCGGCGTTTACGAAGAATCGGGCAGCTGGAGCGATGTGATCTATATGCCCTGTACTGCAGATCATAATTTTGCGCCGGAACTGCCGGGAGAAGTGCCGGATCTGATCTATCTTTGCTTCCCGAACAATCCGACCGGTTCCACGATCACCAGAGCGCAGCTGCAGGAGTGGGTGGATTATGCAAATAAGAACGGTTCCGTGATCATTTATGACGCGGCTTATGAAGCTTATATTTCGGAAGAGGATGTGCCGCATACGATCTATGAATGCGAAGGTGCAAGAACCTGTGCAATAGAGCTTCGTTCCTTTTCCAAAAATGCCGGATTTACGGGTGTGCGTCTTGGTTTTACGGTAATTCCGAAAGAATTGAAAATACAGGATGTGTCACTGCATTCCCTTTGGGCCAGACGGCACGGAACGAAATATAACGGTGCACCGTATATTATTCAAAGGGCGGGAGAAGCCGTATACAGCGAAGCGGGTAAGAAAGAAACCAAAGAGTTGGTTGCCTATTACATGAAAAACGCGGCTTATATATTGAACGGCCTAAAATCGGCAGGCTATACCGTATCGGGCGGTGTCAACGCACCTTACATCTGGTTAAAAGCGCCCAAAGGCATGACAAGCTGGGAGTTTTTCGATTATCTGCTGGAAAATGCCAATGTGGTCGGAACACCGGGTTCCGGATTCGGTCCGAGCGGGGAAACCTATTTCAGACTGACAGCATTTGGCAGTTATGAGAATACGGTAGAAGCCGTAGATCGCTTGACAAAATTGTGATAAAATGTTACGATATGTGAGGTTTTCCATAGAGGGAAACTTCACATTTTTTTATACAGAAAGGGACCGGGTAATGAAACCGGGCCATGAAAACAGGCAGAAAACGCGGGTATGGACAGCATGCTGTTCTGATATGGATTAGACTGAAAGAAAGGTATCGTGATCATAATGAACAGAAAAAGGATATTAGCCGCACTGTTGGCCGGAATGATGGTATCTCTTACGGCATGCGGCGTTACGGCAAGGGACACCGCATCGAAGGACGTGGCGTCAGATGATGCTTCGGACGAAAAGGAAGCAGAAAATCCTGAAACGGAATCGGAGGATGTGGATCCGGAAGCTGAAACGGAACCGGAAGAGGCGGATCCGGATGTCGAAGCGGATACTGCAGAGGAGGAATCCGGGACTGAGGATCGTGAAGCGGACACAGACGACGGCGAAGAATCGGAAGAAGAGTCTTCAGGAAGATATGAAAAAGGAAATGTGACGGATACGGCATTTGAAAGTAAATGGATCGGTTTCCGCTATGAGCTGCCGGAAGAATTTACCATGTCATCCCAGGAAGAAATGGATGCGGTTTTGCAGCTTGGCAGTGAAATAATCTATGAAGATAATGCGGATATGATCGTGGACTATTCCAAAATGGTCATGGTCTATGAGATGATGGCAATGGACAGATTAAACAATACCGTCAGCGTTTTTGTAGAGCGTACTTCTATGGAACCGGAAGAATATGCCGAGGCAATAGAAAGGCAGATGGGGCTTGTAGAAGGTGTGGAGATTGACAGAATTGATGAAGAGAAAGACGCCGAAGTCGGAGGCGTGAAATTTCATAAATTCAGTTTCAAACTCGATTACAGCGGCGCAGTGATGTACCAGGATTATTATATGGCGGAAAGAAACGGCAGAATGATCGAGATTCTTTTATCATATCATGAAGAATCTGTCAGAGATGTCATGTTAAGCGGTTTTGCGCCATATTAATAATAATAAATTTTTATGAGGGAGAGGATTTAAAATGAATGAGGATTTAATGGTTACGGCAGTTGCAGCGTCTTTTGGCGTCGGATACATGATCGTGTGTCTGGCCATTGTTGTTGTTGCACTGGTAGGGATGTGGAAAGTGTTTGAGAAAGCCGGCAAACCGGGCTGGGCAGCTATCATACCGATTTATAATACATATTGTCTGTATGACATGGCATTTGGCAACGGCTGGCTGTTTTTGCTGATGTTTGTGCCATGTGTTAACTTTATCGTTATGATCATTTGCTGCATTAAACTGGCGAAGGCATTTGGACAGAGCACTGTTTTCGGAGTCGGCCTGATATTTTTACCTTTTATCTTTATGCTGATTCTTGGTTTTGGCGACGCACAGTATATTGGAGCTGATAATCAGGCGTAAACGGAAGATGCAGCCAATGCGGTTCGGATATTGTATTTTTTTAAGTACAATTTGCGCGGCGGTTGCATTTTTATTTTTATTATGATATACAATTATTATGAAAAATGCATTGAAGGAGACTCGCCATACGGAAAACGACAGGAATACGGCGTCACCGACTGAGAGCGCTGTTTGTGGGAAGTAAGGACTGGGAACACTCCGGAGCAGATCATCCGAACCGGAAAGAGATGATGCCTGAACAGAGAAGATCGGGTACATATTATTGCAGTAGGGTGGTACGTTGCACGCGTTAAGTGTCAGAGTGGGCAGGGCGGTAAAACATCTTGTTGGAGATGGCGGCTTGTCAATGCGGGTGGTACCGCGGGTAAGAATGATTATCCGTCCCGGAATACGTAAATTGTATTCCGGGACTTTTTTTATGCGCAGGCCGCACGGCAGCATAAAAAAGTCCCGGAACCAAGACAGAAAGGGGCAAGATCAGAGATGAAAACGGAAAGCGTTTACAGAGAAGTAACATTAGGGCAGATTGGAGAAGAGGATATCGGCAGAGAACTAAAAGCGGCCGGCTGGATTGAGAATATCAGGGATCACGGCGGTGTGTCTTTTGTGGATCTGCGGGATATGTACGGCGTTTTGCAGGTCGTTATGCGGGATACCTCTTTGCTGTCGGGACTGTCCAGAGAAATGTGCGTTTCCCTGCAGGGAGTTATTGAAAAGAGAGATGCGGAGACCTATAATCCGAAGATCCCGACCGGAACGATCGAAATGGAAGCCCATAAAGTAGAGGTGCTTGGGAAAGTTTATAAGCAGCTTCCATTTGAAATCATGACTTCCAGGGAAACGAGAGAGGATGTACGTTTGAAGTACCGCTACCTTGACCTGCGGAATAAAAAAGTAAAGGATAACATTATTTTCCGTTCCAGAGTGATCTCCTTTTTGCGGGAGAAAATGAGTGAAATGGGATTTTTGGAGATCCAGACGCCTATCCTGTGCGCTTCTTCGCCGGAGGGGGCGAGAGATTATATCGTGCCCTCCAGAAAATATAAAGGGAAATTTTATGCGCTGCCGCAGGCGCCGCAGCAGTATAAACAGCTCCTTATGGTATCGGGATTTGATAAATACTTTCAGATCGCACCCTGTTTTCGGGATGAAGATGCCCGCGCCGATCGTTCGCCGGGAGAGTTTTACCAGTTGGATTTTGAGATGAGCTTTGCCGCGCAGGAAGATGTTTTTCGCGTCGGAGAAGAGGTGCTGTCCGCTGCTTTTGAAAAATTTGCACCGGAAGGGTATGAAGTGACCAAGGCGCCTTATCCGGTTTACAGTTACCGGCAGGCCATGCTGGAGTTTGGTACGGATAAACCTGACTTAAGAAACCCGCTGCGCATCATTGATCTGACAGAATTTTTTGCAGCGTGCCTGTTTAAACCCTTCCATAACAGGACAGTTCGTGCAATAAAAGTGCATACGCAGATGTCTAAAGGATTTCACGAAAAGCTGCTTACTTTTGCAACCGACATGGGAATGGGAGGCCTCGGTTATCTTGAGGTGGCTGAAGATATGTCTTATAAAGGGCCGATCGATAAATTCATTCCGGAAGAGAAGAAAAAGGAACTTGCCGTTCTGGCGGGACTTTCCGCCGGAGACACGATTTTCTTTATTGCGGATCACGAGACAAAGGCCGCTTATTATGCAGGAAAGATTCGGACCAAACTGGGAGAAAGCCTGGATCTGCTGGAGAAAAAGGCATATCGTTTCTGCTATGTCAACGATTTCCCGATGTACGAGGAAGATCCGGACACGAAACAGATCGGTTTCACCCATAACCCGTTTTCTATGCCGCAGGGAGGGCTGCAGGCATTGGAAACGCAGGATCCGCTTACGATCCTGGCTTACCAGTATGACATTGTATGTAACGGAGTAGAATTATCTTCCGGCGCCGTGCGGAACCATGATATGGATATTATGGTCAGGGCTTTTGCAATTGCAGGATATGATGAGGAAACTTTAAAAAATAAATTCGGCGCGCTCTATAGTGCATTCCAGTTTGGCGCTCCGCCGCATGCAGGCATGGCGCCGGGTATAGACCGTATGATCATGCTGTTGCGGGGCGAGGAAAACATCAGGGAAGTCATTGCCTTTCCGATGAACGCTGCGGCACAGGATCTTATGTGCGGCGCGCCGGGCGAAGTGACGGAACAGCAGCTGCGGGAAGTGCATATGAAGATCAGATAAGGAGGCGTATCTTTATGGCAAATGTAATCGATGATGAAACAATAGAATATGTAGCCATTCTGGCGAAGCTGGAACTTACAGATGAAGAGATGGCACAGGCAGGGAAGGATATGGGCAGGATGCTCGATTATATCGACAAGCTGGCCGAACTGGATACGGATGGCGTAGAACCGATGTCGCATATTTTTCCGGTACAAAACGTATTTCGGGAAGATGAAGTGACAAACTCTGACATGAGGGAACAGTTATTGGCAAATGCGCCGCAACAAAAAGAAGGGATGTTTGTAGTGCCCAGAACATTTTAACGCACACGAAATGGTAATGCGGGAGACCGGCAGGAAATGACGGTTACGGAAGCTCTTATGATAAGGAGTATGATAGAAGATGAGTTTATTGAAGATGACTGCGGCAGAGCTTGCCGCGGCAATTAAAGAAGGCAGAACGACGGCCGTAGAGGCAGTGCAGGAAACGCTTGCACAGATAGAGGAAAAGGAACGTCTCTATCATGCCTATGTGACTGTCGATAAAGAAAAGGCGCTTGCACAGGCGGCGGCCGTGCAGGAGAAAATAGAAAAAGGAGAGTTTACAGGGCCGCTTGCGGGCGTGCCTGTGGCGATCAAAGATAACCTGTGCACGGAAGGAATGCTTACGACATGTTCTTCGAGGATACTGGCTGATTTTATACCGTCATATTCCGCCGAAGCTGTTTTGAATCTGCAGAAGGCCGGAGCGGTCATTGTGGGCAAAACGAATATGGATGAGTTTGCAATGGGTTCTACGACGGAAACTTCGGCATTCGGCGTCACGAGAAATCCGTGGAATCCGGAACATGTGCCGGGCGGTTCTTCCGGCGGTTCGGCGGCGGCTGTGGCCGCAGGAGAATGTTTTTATGCGCTGGGTTCCGACACGGGCGGTTCGATCAGACAGCCGGCATCGTTTTGCGGCGTAGTCGGTATGAAGCCTACGTATGGGACGGTGTCACGCTGCGGACTGATTGCCTACGCTTCCTCTCTGGATCAGATCGGACCGTTGGCAAAGGACGTAACGGACTGCGCGCTCATTCTGGAAGCCGTTACCTCCCATGATCATAAAGATTCTACTTCTATAGAAAGAAAGGATACGGACTTTGCGGCGGCGCTCAGGGAAGACGTCAAAGGCATGAAGATCGGTATACCGAAAGACTATTTTAAAGAAGGTCTGGATGTGGAGGTCGGGGAGGCTGTTTTAAATGCCGCCCGCGTATTGGAAGAAAAGGGCGCCGTTGTGGAGTATTTTGACTTAAGTCTGGTAGACTATGCCGTTCCGGCTTACTATACGATCGCAGCGGCAGAAGCAAGTTCCAATCTGGAGCGTTTTGACGGTATCAAGTACGGTTACCGGAGCGCCGGTAGTAAGGGACTTCATGATATGTATAAAAAATCCCGCTCCGAAGGCTTCGGCGAGGAAGTCAGGCGCCGTATCATGCTGGGGGCTTTCGTACTGAGTTCCGGTTATTATGATGCCTATTATTTAAAGGCTCTGAAAGTGAAAGCAATGATAAAGAAGGCATTTGACGAGGCATTTGAGAAATATGATATGATCTTGAGTCCGGCTGCGCCGACAACGGCGCCAAAGCTTGGAGAGAGCCTGGCAGATCCGATCAAAATGTACCTCGGCGATATCTATACGATTGCCGTAAATCTGGCTGGCCTTCCGGCAATCAGTCTGCCGTGCGGATACTGTCGTGCGGGACTGCCGGTCGGCATGCAGCTTATCGGTGACTGTTTTCAGGAAAAAAAGCTGATCCGCGCGGCATACACTTACGAGAAAGCGGCAGGAACCTTATCCGCAAGAGGTTTATTTCCTGCAGACCGTATAACTTCTGTAACGGGAAAGGAGGAGCGATGAAATGGCAAAAGAATATGAGACTGTCATCGGACTGGAAGTCCATGTAGAACTGGCGACAAAGACCAAGATCTTCTGCGGCTGTTCCACCGCCTTCGGCGGAGCGCCCAATACGCAGACATGCCCGGTCTGTACCGGGATGCCCGGTTCATTACCGGTACTCAATAAAAAGGTGCTTGTATATGCTGTTGCCGTAGGACTTGCAACAAACTGTGAGATTACCAGATACTGCAAGTTTGACAGAAAGAATTACTTTTATCCCGATAATCCGCAGAACTACCAGATCTCCCAGCTCTATCTGCCGATCTGCCGAAATGGCAGCGTAACCATTGAAGCAGAAGATGGCACGGAGAAGGTGATCGGCATTCATGAGATTCATATGGAAGAAGATGCCGGTAAATTGATCCATGACGAATGGGAAGACTGTTCTTTGGTAGATTATAACCGTTCCGGTGTGCCGCTTATTGAGATCGTTTCTAAACCGGATATGAGAAATGCGCAGGAGGTGATCGCCTATCTTGAAAAGCTGCGTCTGATCATTCAGTATCTTGGGGCATCCGACTGTAAACTGCAGGAGGGGTCCATGCGGGCCGATGTCAATTTGTCTGTCCGTGAAGCGGGGAAGGAAGCATTCGGCACAAGAACGGAAATGAAGAACCTGAACTCTTTCAAAGCGATTACCAGAGCGATCGAAGCAGAAAAAGAGCGGCAGATCGACTTGTTGGAAGCGGGCAGGGAAGTCGTGCAGGAAACAAGAAGATGGGATGATGTCAAAGGCGAATCCTATGCAATGAGAAGTAAAGAAGATGCACAGGATTATCGGTATTTTCCGGATCCGGACCTTGTACCTATTGTAGTGAGCGATGAAATGTTAGAGGAGATCCGGGCCGGGCAGCCGGAATTTCGAACCGAAAAAATGGCCCGTTACCGGGAAGAATACGGCATACCTGATTATGATATTGACATCATTACCGGTTCAAAGCATATGGCAGATCTTTTTGAAGAGACTGTCGTACTTTGCAAACAGCCTAAAAAAGTATCCAACTGGCTTATGGGAGAGACGATGCGTCTGATGAAAGAAAAAGAAATGGATGCACAGGATCTGCGTTTTTCTCCGGAAAATCTTGCGAAACTGATTGCACTTGCAGATAGTAAAGCGATCAACGGTTCCGTGGCCAAGGAAGTATTTGAGATTATGTTTGAACAGGATATTGACCCTGAGAAATATGTGGAAGAAAAAGGATTAAAAACAGTAAGCGACGAAGGCGCGCTTCGAAAGACGATAGAGGAAGTGATCGCGGCTAACCCGCAGTCGGTGAAAGATTACCGAAACGGGAAAGAAAAGGCGGTCGGCTTCCTTGTCGGTCAGACGATGAAGGCCATGAAAGGCAAAGCAGATCCCGGTATGATCCATCAGCTTTTAAAGGAAATGCTGTAGGGAACCGTACTTTGGACGGTGCAGAAAAGTTATTCCTCCATAAAATATAGAAACTGTATGATCGTATCGATTCTGGATGCGGATAAGGGAACACCGAGAACCGCTTCGGACGGGTATCCCTGATACATTACATTGGCTGCAGTCAGATAATCATAGCAGCCGCTCTTCATGAACCTGTTTTCCGGCGGAAGGCAGATGCCTACCGGAACCGGCTGTTCCATGGAAGAAGGATCACGATGATTTATGACAAATGTGTCAGGATTTGGCAGTTCGTCCATAGTCTGGAACGTATCGTCGTCCCCGGCATCAAAAGCGGCGGCATCCGTATAATAGAGATGATCCTGATATTTGTTAAGAAGTTCCTCCGGCAGAAGGGTACGTAAGTCAGTGAACATTTCGTTCCTTGCGTATCCTTCGAATACGGCCGTATCCGCAACAATAACGTCTACGATGCCGGACTGTACCATAACAAGTAATTTTTCCGTACTGGAGATGGAATACTGGCTGGTATCGTTCTGGGAAAGCATGAAAGAGGTATCGACAGAAGAAAGGTATTCGTCCGTATCGATTCCGGCATAGGCTGCGAATTCGTCTCCCCAGCCGTTATTTTCCGAATAGGCCATATCGGCATTGACAAACGCCGCATAAAAGGCGTACTCTTTATTGGTCACATATTGATGGACAAACATCACAAGGAAAGAAACAACGGCAATTACGACAAATGTGTGTATTTTATAGTAGTACCAGAAATAAGAAAGTTTGCCCTTTAAAGACATCTCTTTTGTTTTCTGATGCTGTTCTCTTATTTCTCCGCTCATGGAATTTTGGGACGACATAGCAGGCTCTCCTTTACATGTCCGTGTGACGGACTTTCTTATTAAGAAAAAATAACACATTTTTTTTATTTTTTCAACTTCTTTGACATTTGCTTGCAACTTTTTTGAAATTGTTATATTATAGGTTCATATACACTGGTAGAGGAAAGGATATAATTTATGATAAGTGAAACTTATGTAGAACATCTTGTTGCAAGGAAAACACCGTTTTTTATGCGTTTTCTGAAGACTCTGCTTATAATGTTTACAGCATGTTTCGTATTGATCGGTCTTACGTTTATGAATGCACTGGCGCTGCTTTTGGCTGTGGTGGCAGGCATTGCATCATATTTTGTCTATATGAATGCGGATATTGAATATGAGTACCTGTATTTGGACAAGGAAATCAGTGTCGATAAGGTTATGGCAAAAAGCAAGAGAAAAAAAGTGGCAGCTTATGATATAGAGCGCATGGAGATTCTGGCGCCTGTGAAGTCTTATCATCTGGACGATTACAGAAACCGTACAATGAAGACAATAGATTACAGCTCAGGCACTGCGCAGAATGATAAAACATATATGATGGTTTATGAAGGAAATATTAAAATAATGTGGGAGCCGAGTCCTGAAATGGTAAAAGCGATTCAGATGGTGGCGCCGCGTAAGGTATTTACTGATTAACCAAGGAAAGTCTACTGTCAGTTGTTTGGCTGGCAGTACTTTTAATATAAGGGTGTCCCGCAGAGCGTGGCATCCGTTGTTTTATATAAAAGAACTATTAACATCCACAATTACAAACAGGAGGAGAGAAAATGGGTCAGATTATTGGCGAAGGCATTACCTTTGATGATGTACTTTTAGTACCGAGCCACTCACAGGTGATCCCCAATCAGGTAGACTTAACAACATGGCTTACAAAGAAAATCAAACTGAATATTCCTATGATGAGCGCCGGTATGGATACGGTGACTGAGCACAGGATGGCGATCGCAATGGCCAGACAGGGCGGAATCGGCATTATTCATAAAAATATGTCGATCGAAGCGCAGGCCGAAGAAGTTGACAAAGTGAAACGTTCAGAGAACGGAGTCATTACGGATCCTTTTTCCCTGACTCCCGAACATACATTGGCAGACGCCGATTCTTTAATGGCCAAATTCAGAATTTCCGGTGTTCCGATCACGGAAGGCAGGAAATTAGTTGGCATCATCACCAATCGTGACTTGAAATTCGAAACGGACTTCACCAAAAAAATCAAAGAATCCATGACTTCAGAGGGCCTTATTACGGCTAAAGAAGGAATCACACTGGACGAAGCCAAACAAATCCTGGCGCGTGCCAGAAAAGAAAAACTGCCTATCGTGGACGACGATTATAACCTGGTAGGATTGATCACGATCAAGGATATTGAAAAGACGATCAAATATCCGCTCTCTGCCAAAGACGAGCAGGGAAGGCTTCTGTGCGGCGCCGGGGTCGGCATTACGGCGAATGTGTTAGACAGAGTAGGCGCTTTGATAGACGCCAAAGTAGATGTTGTTGTACTTGATTCCGCGCATGGACATTCCGATAATGTACTGAACTGCCTGCGCATGATCAAAGAAAAATATCCTGATGTACAGGTTATTGCCGGGAATGTAGCAACGGCAGAAGGTACGAAGGCACTGATCGAAGCCGGCGCGGATGCGGTGAAGGTCGGGATCGGCCCCGGTTCTATCTGTACGACCCGTGTGGTTGCAGGAATCGGCGTACCGCAGGTAACGGCGATCATGAACGCATATGAGGCTGCCAAAGAATACGGTATCCCGATTATTGCGGATGGCGGTATCAAATACTCCGGAGATATGACCAAAGCGATCGCGGCAGGCGGAAACGTTTGTATGATGGGAAGCATTTTTGCGGGATGTGACGAAAGTCCCGGTACATTTGAATTATATCAGGGAAGAAAATATAAAGTATACCGCGGCATGGGTTCCATTGCGGCGATGGAGAACGGCAGCAAAGACCGCTATTTCCAGTCGGATGCAAGAAAACTCGTTCCGGAAGGCGTAGAGGGACGCGTCGCTTATAAAGGAACCGTAGAGGATACGGTATTCCAGCTGATAGGCGGAATCCGCTCCGGTATGGGATACTGCGGCACAAGGACAATAGAAGAATTGAAGCAGAACGGTAAATTTATGAAGATTTCTGCGGCATCCTTAAAGGAAAGCCATCCGCACGACATCCATATTACGAAAGAAGCGCCGAATTACAGTGTTGAAGAATAGGTTGTAAAATCGAAGATAATAGAAAGGCATGGTTATATTATATGGAAAAATTATCATTGGCGCAGGAACTGTCTGCGAATACATATCCCGGCAGGGGGATCGTGATCGGTAAGTCCGCAGATGGGAAATATGCAGTTACGGCTTATTTTATCATGGGCAGAAGCGTAAACAGCAGGAACCGTATCTTTGTAACGGACAAAGAGGGAATCAGAACACAGGCTTATGATCCTGCTAAGCTGGAAGATCCGAGTCTGGTCATTTATGCACCGGTCAGAGTACTCGGTAATAAGACGATCGTGACAAACGGAGATCAGACGGATACGATTTATGAATTGATGGACAAGCAGCAAACTTTTGAACAGGCTTTAAGAACCAGGACCTTTGAACCGGATGCGCCCAATTATACGCCCCGTATTTCGGGAATCATGCATGTGGAGAACGGAAATTATAATTATGCAATGTCTATACTAAAGAGCAATAACGGAAATAGCGCGGCTTGCAACCGTTATACATTTGCCTATGAAAATCCGGTTGCAGGAGAAGGGCATTTTATTCATACTTACCAAGGTGATGGCGATCCGCTGCCGAGTTTTGAAGGAGAGCCGGCATGGATCGGTATTGAAGGGGACATTGACAGCTTTACACAGATGATATGGAATCATCTGAATGAAGAGAATAAAGTCTCTCTTTTCGTCAGGTATATTGACATCGAAACCGGAGGATATGAAACACGTATCGTCAACAAAAATTGAAAGGCATGGTTATTAGGTTGAAAAATCAGAGATTTTTCAACCGCGAATTTGTGCCAACGCTTACAGCGTTTTGACAACAAATATCGCAGGCTAAGAGAAAGGCATGGTTATTGTGATGAACGAATTAGAATTAAAATATGGATGTAATCCAAATCAGAAGCCGTCCAGGATCTTCATGGCGGACGGCAGCGAACTGCCGATCAAAGTGCTCAACGGCAAACCCGGTTATATAAACTTTCTGGACGCTTTTAACGGCTGGCAGCTTGTCAAGGAGCTGAAAAAAGCGACGGGGCTTCCGGCGGCGGCTTCTTTTAAACATGTATCGCCTGCAGGCGCGGCGGTAGGTCTGCCGCTTACGGATGTGGAGAAAAAGATCTATTGGGTGGATGATCTGGATATGGAATTTACGCCGCTTGCCAATGCTTATGCAAGAGCGCGCGGCGCCGACAGAATGTCCTCTTTCGGTGATTTCATCTCTCTGTCGGATGTCTGTGATGCAGCGACTGCCAAAATTATCAAAAGAGAAGTGTCCGATGGCGTCATTGCCCCCGGATATGATGCGGAAGCGCTGGAAATCTTAAAAGCCAAGAAAAAAGGCGGGTATAACATCATAGAGATCGATCCTGATTATACGCCTGCGCCGCTTGAAGTGAAACAGGTGTACGGCATCAGTTTTGAACAGGGCAGAAATGAATTAAAGATCGATGATGAATTCTTCGGTAATGTAGTGACCCAAAATCAGGACATACCGGAACAGGCGAAGATCGATCTGGCGATTGCCATGATTACATTAAAATATACCCAGTCCAATTCTGTCTGCTACGTCAAAGGCGGTCAGGCGATCGGTATCGGGGCAGGGCAGCAGTCCAGAATCCACTGTACGAGACTGGCCGGCTCCAAAGCGGATAACTGGTTCCTGCGTCAGTCGCCGAAAGTGCTGGGTCTGCAGTTTGTCGATGGTATTGGTCGTGCCGATAGAGACAATTCCATAGACTTATACATCGGAGACGACGATATGGATGTCCTGGCAGATGGTGCATGGCAGAAGATCTTCAAAGTGAAGCCGGAGCGGTTTACAAGAGAAGAAAAACGCGCATGGCTAGATAACATGAGTGATGTGGCGCTTGGTTCCGATGCATTTTTCCCGTTTGGAGACAATATCGAACGTGCGCATAAGAGCGGCGTAAAGTATATAGCGCAGCCGGGCGGTTCAGTGAGAGACGATAATGTGATCGGGACATGCGATAAATACGGCATGGCAATGTGCTTTACGGGGATCAGGCTGTTCCATCATTAAAAAACTATAAAGTATGAATGATCGAAAAGAAGTCGTTTGACGAAGGAATTGTCATGCGGCTTCTTTTTTGTTCGGATGATTAACAGGGAGAACCTGTCAGAAAACGTCCAATGAAAATGATGCAAAAATGATGCAAAAATGATGAAACTTTGATGCAATGAACGGGTATGATAATGTCTGAAGATATTTTATGTAAAAGCCGGAGGTTCAGTTATTGCCGGACCGGCCGGATTAAAAACGGAGGAAAGGATAAATGCCTTATGGATACGGAACTATATATGGAAAGAGATGAAAAGGACAGAGGAAAAAAAGTTTTAAAAACAGTTTGCACTATTTTATGGATTGTTATGATCGTCATTGCAATTTTTTTTACATTCCGTTCAGTGTCCGGTTTCTAGACACAGCAATCAGGTTCCTATTTCCACCAGATTGTGATAGAATAAAAAGAAACTTCGAAGTCTTGGAGATAAGAAATATCCAGGTGCATGGACTGTGTTAAATAGTTTTATGTACAGGCAGAACACTATCACTATTTAATAAAGGAGATTTTGCAATGATATTTCAAGACAAAGTCGTCAAAAAATATTTAACAAATGTTTATTTTGTAACCGGAACAGCTTGCAGTGGAAAGACAACGGTTTCGCGGGAACTGGCTAAACGGCATAATTTAATCAAGGATTTTTCAAATTTAATTGACGATTACCGTAATCGTCCCGGCCATCAGGGTTTTCGTGATTTTATAAACAGTATATCTGATATTGAGAACGCAAAGGCGGTCTGCAATGCAGTCTTGAAAAGTCTTAACGGGAAAGTCCTGAAAAATATCAGGAATAGTGGCTATTACTGGATTGAAAGAACTCACAAAAGTACAGTCGATGAAACCGTAGGAAAAGTAGAGCGGCACTTGGGGTTTGCAAAAAATGATTTCAGTATGAATGTACTGGAGATCAAAAAAGTAGATAAAGACACGGACCTGGCGGATAAGCTGATCTATTTTGTTGAAAATTTTTCATGGGAAGATGTAAAAGAACATATGTTGGGAATGCTTCGGGCATGGGAGTTTACTGATTGGGAAACTCCGTTTGCAGCAATCGTAAATGGTCAGATCGTCGGAATGGCTTCTATCATGAAGACAGACTATTATCCGTTACCCGAAATATATCCATGGGTATCAAGTGTTTTTGTGGCGGAAGATTATCGTGGATATAGAATCAGTGAAAAGCTGATTGATTTCGCAAATGGGTATGCAAAAGAAAATAGATTTGATAGAACCTATATTCCTTCAGAACATACAGGCCTGTATGAAAAGTATGGATATCGTTATCTGAAGGATATTGTCAATTATGGCAATGGAAAAGACAGATTGTATGTCAAAGAACTAAATGGTTAACGAAAAAATGATAATTTTATGACACTTAAAAACCAGGCAGGGACGTTTCATGCATTGTATATTTATTGTTTTTTTATAATTTTCTAGTGACTTCATATTTTATTTGTGATACAATCTGTTTATCAAATTTAAGAAGGAGGTGAAACGAAATGACAAACAATGAACTGCTGTATGCAATGTCCAATATGATGGATACCAAATTGAGAGCAGAACTGCAGCCGTTAAAAAATGAGATGCAGGATATGAGAAGTGAAATGCAGAGCATAAAAAGCGAACTGCAAGGTGAAATGCAGAGAATGAAGAGCGAGCTGCAAGGTGAAATGCAGAGCATGAAGAGCGAGCTGCAAGATGAAATGCAATCCATAGAGAGCGGCCTGCAAAAAGAAATCCATCAAATAAAATTGTGTCAGGAGAACGTAATACTCCCGCGGTTGGATACAATTGAATCCTGCTACACGGATACCTATCGTCGTTACAGGGATAACGCCGATAAGCTGGAGGCTGTTTTTGACGATGTTGATATTATGAAAAAGGTGGTCGCGGAACATAGCAAAAAGCTTCAAAAGATGGCATAGTTTTTAACAATTCAGATAATCTGTAAATCTTTCAGGTTTATCGGTAAACGATAGACCGTTTTTGTCTATGATCTTCATAGACACTCTTAACATGTTTTCCCGAATTTTTCCGAACGTAATGATGCGGCGAAATAAAAAAAGAAAAAATGCTTGTCAATTAAAAATTTTTGTGATATGCTGTTTGAAATTCAAAGCAGGCAGGAAGGGCATGGTGACTGATATGTCTTACCAGATTTTTGACAAAGTAAATGTGCTATTTATTCTGAATATGCAGGTGTGGCAGATTTTCATATTACGGTCATAGCCCGGGGGGCGGCAGAAAACCGCCGGGATGCATGGCCGTAAGACGGAAAGTCTTATTTGGCTATGCGGAAATCAGAGTAATACGGGAACCGCATGGTATATACATGAAAGTGTATGTAGCAGAGCGGTTCTTTTTTATTATAAAAAACAGCTGTATGAGGGAGGAGAAAACAGTGATGGAAGTGATCAGAACGGAAAATTTATCGAAAACGTTTCGGGTCAAAAAAAAGGAAAAGGGCATGAAGGGCAGTCTGCAGTCCATTTTTCATCCGAATGTGGAAAAGATACGGGCGGTTGCCGGGATATCGTTTACCGTAAACGAAGGAGAGATCCTGGCTTTTATCGGACCAAACGGAGCGGGAAAGAGCACAACGATCAAGATGCTGACGGGAATTTTATATCCGGATGGCGGGAAGGTGGAAGTACTTGGAATTGATCCGACGAAGAAACGCAAAGAACTTGCATATCAGATCGGAACCGTATTCGGGCAGAAAGAGCAGCTCTGGACACATTTGACACCGTATGATAATTTTCGTTTCTTCGGTGCGATTTATGACATACCGGAGGAGGAAATAGAATTACGAATCCGGGAGCTTACGGATATTTTTGAATTGGGAGAGTTATTGAATATACCGGTTCGGGGACTTTCTCTGGGACAGCGTATCCGGTGTGAAATGGCGGCTTCTCTTATTCATAAACCGAAAGTGCTCTTTTTGGATGAACCGACGATCGGACTGGATCCGGTTGTAAAGGAAAATATACGCACCCTGATCAGACAAATGAATGAAGAGCTGCATACAACAGTCTTTTTGACGAGCCATGATGTAGGAGATATCGAGAAGCTCTGTAAAAGGATCATCATTGTAAATGACGGTCGTATTGTTTTAGATGATTCTATGGAGCATATGAAACTTTCCGATATGCCTTTGGAAAGTACGATTATGGAAATCTATAAAGCGCAAAGGAGGGAAAATACGGCGTTATGAGAAAATATACGGTCATTTACGTTTCCGTGCTCATGGAAAACATACAGTATGCGGGTCATATCGCTATGGGATTTATCAGCTATTTTATTTTGATCTTTGTGTTTATCAATCTGTGGAATTATATGTATGCGGATCCGGGAGAGCTTATTGCAGGTTATACAAAGGAGCAGATGATATGGTACGTAATGATAACGGAAATGCTCTGGTTCGGCGCCCGTTCAACAACTATAACAAGACAGGCAGCAGCAGATATCCGGGGCGGAAATATTGTTTACCTCATGAATAAACCTTACCATTATACACTCTATATCCTGGCCAGGTATACTGGGGAATGGTGTGTGCAGATGCCGATATATGCGCTTCTAATGGTGGTGACAGGAACTTTGTTAGTCGGAAATATACCAAATTTTATGCCGGTCACGCTTTTGGCAGCGATTCCCTGCCTCATACTGGGGATTACGATTCATGCTCTGTTTAAGCTGTGCATCAGTCTGCTCTCTTTCTGGATAGAGGATTCCAATCCGTTCCAGTGGCTGTATGACAAGCTGATCCTTGTTGTGGGAACTATATTTCCGATAGAGATATTTCCTGAATCGTTACATGTGTTATTTAAAGCGTCACCGATTTATACGGTCTGTTATGGTCCTGCCAAATTGATCGTGGATTTCAGTCCGGAAAAGTGCATGGAGGTTCTTGCGGCACAGCTCTTATATCTTTTGGCCGGCTGCGGACTGATGTTTTTCATTTATGGGAAGGGGGTCAAACGTTTATATGTTAACGGCGGTTAAAAAGGAACTGCGGATCTGTCTGCTTTCCGTTAAATACAATATTATGAGAGAGATGCTTAATAAGGTTTCTTTTTTGACGAATGTTCTTTTTATGATGTTCAATAATGCGACGTTTATCATACAGTGGATCATCCTTTTCCGGTTAAAAGAAGATATCGGCGGGTATACAATGCGGGAAGTCATGCTGCTGTGGGGACTTTGCTCAAGCAGTTATGGGGTGTCGCATATTCTGTTCGCGAGGGTGTTTTCGCTTCATGAAGTTATTATTAACGGCAAATTAGACGCCTATCTGGTTCTGCCGAAAAATGTCCTGCTCAGTGTTTTGACATCATCGACCAGTACTTCAGCGATCGGAGATGCTCTGTATGGACTGCTTCTGCTCTTTGTTTTTTGTTTCAGTATAGAAAGATTTTTCCTGTTCCTTCTCTTTTCGATAACCGGTGCAGTCATTATAACAGCATTTGCCCTGCTAATGGGGAGCCTGTCTTTCTGGTTTGTGAGAGCGGATATGTTTGGGAAAAATATGGTAAACAGCATGGTCGGTTTTTCGACTTATCCGGACGGCATATTCAAGGGAGGAACAAGATTTTTGCTTTATCTTGTTATTCCTGTGGGCATGTCGATCTATCAGCCGGTGCATATTATGCTGAATTTTGATGCCGGGAGATTTTTGACAGTGTGCGGCTATACGTTTCTGCTGACGGCAGCTGCGGTCTTTGTTTTTTATCGCGGTCTGCGAAGATATGCATCGGGAAATCTGATGGAAGCGAAGATGTAAAGCGGCAATGTATTGCAAAGGGGGCATCGCGTAATCATCTGTTTGATGATTTTACGATACCCCCTTCAAAGCATCATTTCCTTTACAGTATGATCAATGCCTTAATATACCATAGCTTTCTCTTCACCGTTCAGCACACGAAGGCCGCCCTGAACAAGCGCTAACAGTTCGTCTTCTCCGGGATATACGGTCATCGGAGCAATCCATTCCGCTTTTTCTTTTAATCCGGCAACAACGACTTTATCATATGCGATACCGCCTGTTACGATGATCTGGTCTACTTTTCCGTTTAAGACACAGGCCATGGAGCCGATATCCTTGGCAACCTGGGAAATAAATGCTTCCCGGATTTCCGCCGTTTTGGTATCGCCGTCCTGTACCATTTTCTCAACATCCCGCATATCGTTGGTATTGCAGTATGCGTTGAATCCGCCGCCGCCAACGATCTTTTTATAGACTTCTTTTTCAGTATACTGGCCGGAGAAACACATCTTGATCAGTGCGCCGCTCGGTACTGCGCCGGCTCTTTCGGGAGAGAATGCGCCATCACCGTCCAGCGCATTGAATACGTCTACAACTTTGCCCTGTTTGTGTGCGCCGACTGAAACACCGCCGCCCATATGTACGACAACGAGATTTAAGGAATCATAAGCCCTGCCGCATTCTTTAGCGTAGCGCTTGGCAACCGCTTTCTGGTTCAGCGCATGGAATACGCTCGTTCTCGGCAGTTCCGGTACACCGGAATATCTGGAGGTGGGTTCTAATTCATCTACGACAACAGGATCTACGATATAAGAGGGAACACCGATGGAATCGCCGATCTCTCTTGCGAGAATACCGCCCAGGTTGGAAGCGTGCTGCCCCTGCTTTCCGATCTTTAAGTCACTTAACAGATCGTCGCTTACTTCATAGGTGCCGCCCGGAATCGGTTTTAACATACCGCCGCGTCCTACGACCATGTTCAAAGAGCTGATGTCAAAATTTTTCTCTTTTAACAGATTGACAATGATGTCTTTGCGGAAATCTTTCTGGTCTACAATGGAAGCGTACTGTGCAATCTCTTCTGTAGAGTGTCTTAACGTTTCTTCAAATAACAGTGTTTCGTCTTCAAAGACACCGATCTTGGTAGAGGTAGATCCCGGGTTGATGATTAAACTTTTTACAGCCATTTTTTGTCCGCCTTTCTTTTTTGTAATTTAAGATTGTTTAATTGGAACTTTTGCATAAGATAAAATATTATTAAAATTTACGATAATCATCATAGTTAAAACAATATTTAACTTTTGCGAAAAGCATGATTGTTACACGCTTTAAGGCAGTTTAGAATTTTTTTAAGTCTTCTGCTACGACGGCGCCCAAAGCGATGGAATTTACTTTCGTTTCGAAGTCATCGGAACGGGATGTTAAAATAACAGGTGCTTTTGTGCCGGTTAAAATATTGCCGTTCTTTACTTTTGCCGTATGTACAAGACATTTATAGACCAGATTGCCGGCGTGGATATCAGGGAAAAGAAGAACATCCGCGTCGCCCACGATTTTTCTGTCTTCCGCGCCTTTGTGTTTGGCAGCGGCAGGATCGATGGCAAGGTCCAAGGAAAGAGGGCCATCTACGATACAACCGGGAATCTTGCCTTCTTCACACATTTTGGTCAGTTCATCGGCATCTACGGTGGCCGGCATTTTCGGATTTACCACTTCTACAGCTGCAAGCGGTGCAACCTTAGGATTCGGGATACCGCAGGCATGGCAGACGTCAACTGTATTTTCAATAATATGTACTTTTTCTTCCAGACTCGGATACGTTAAGAATGCAACGTCGGATAAGAACAAAAGGTGGTCAATGCCTTCGATTTCAAATACACATACATGGGATAATGTTTTTCCTGTTCTTAAGCCGACTTCTTTGTCAAGCACGCTTTTTAAGAAAGACTTGGTATCGATCAGACCTTTCATATACATATCTGCTTTGCCGGTATGCACCAGTTCAACGGCCTTTAAGGCAGCGGTATAATTGTCTTTTTCATCGATGATCTCGAATCCATCAAGGGACATGTTCATGGACGCCGCAACTTCTTTAATTTTGTCTGCGTCGCCGACCAGAATCGCTTCTGCGATATTGCGTTCTTTCGCAGCCTGCACTGCTTCCAGAACGGCATCGTCCTGTGCAACCGCAACAGCTACTTTTTTCAGGCTGCATTCGGATACCTTAGATAATAAGTCTTCAAAACTCTTGCTCATTTTTTCCTCCATTCCGAAGTATTCAACTTTACACCTCGTTATTTATATTTTTCTATATGGTACATATAGTATACAAAAAAATAGTATCACTTCCGGCCGCAAAAATCAAATTCTGAATGGGAAATATTTTATATTTTGCCGTGGTTTCTTTAAAGATCATACATCCATTGTTGAATTTATGTAGTAAATCTGCTACAATATAGCTTGGTATTTTCTGTAAAAAGGGATAGAAGCGGCATTGCGCACAGTTGGCAGGTATTTGCCGGCATGTGTGTGTATGCGCAGATAGGAGCAGAAATGGGCGTAATACAAAAAGTTTTCGGAACGCACAGTGAAAGAGAGATAAAACGGATAGAAAGTCTGGTAAATAAAATTGAATCACTCAGAGATTCTATGATGGAGCTGAGTGACGACAGCTTAAAGGACAAGACCAGAGAATTTAAGAAAAGGCTGCAGGATGGCGAAACATTGGACGATCTACTTCCCGAAGCGTATGCGGTGGTCAGAGAGGCGGCAAGGCGTATTCTGAAAACAGAGCATTATCGTGTACAGTTGATCGGCGGTATCATACTCCATCAGGGTCGTATTGCCGAGATGAAAACAGGTGAAGGTAAAACGCAGACCTGTCTTTTACCTGCCTATTTAAATGCACTGGACGGGAAAGGCGTGCATGTCGTTACCGTCAATGATTATCTGGCAAAGCGTGATGCGGAATGGATGGGACAGGTTCATGAGTTTCTCGGTCTGTCTGTCGGTGTGGTATTAAACAGCATGAAGTCCGATGAGCGCAGAGAAGCCTATCAATGTGATATTACGTATGTGACAAACAATGAGCTGGGATTTGACTATCTGCGTGATAACATGGTCATTTATAAAGAACAGCTCGTTCTGCGCGATCTGCATTATGCGATTATCGATGAGGTAGACTCTGTTTTGATCGATGAAGCGAGAACACCGCTCATTATTTCCGGACAGAGCGGCAAATCCACGAAGTTATATGAAGCCTGCGATATCCTGGCAAGACAGCTTACGCGCGGAAAAGATATGGAAGCGCTTTCCAAGATGGATGCCATTATGGGTGTTGAACGGGAAGAGACGGGAGACTTTATCGTAAATGAGAAGGATAAAGTCGTAAACCTGACGGAACAGGGCGTTGCGAAAGTAGAGCGTTTTTTCCAGATAGAGAACCTGGCCGATCCGGAGAATCTGGAGATCCAGCACAATATCATTCTGGCGCTGCGTGCGCATAATTTGATGTTCCGCGATCAGGATTATGTCGTGAAGGATGAACAGGTATTGATCGTCGATGAATTTACCGGCCGTATCATGCCGGGACGCCGTTATTCGGACGGCCTGCATCAGGCGATCGAAGCCAAGGAGCATGTAAAGGTCAAAAGAGAGAGTAAAACGCTTGCAACCATTACGTTCCAGAACTTTTTTAATAAATTCGAGAAAAAGTCCGGTATGACAGGTACTGCCTTAACGGAAGAAAAAGAGTTTCGCGATATCTACGGCATGGATGTTGTAGAAATTCCGACGAACAGGCCGATTGCCAGAATCGACAGACAGGATGCCGTTTACAAGACGAAGAGAGGTAAACTGAACGCGATTATCGATGCGATTGCCGAAGCGCATGCCAAAGGACAACCTGTACTGGTCGGCACGATCACGATCGAGGCATCGGAAGAGCTGAGTTCTCTTTTGAAGAAAAGGGGGATTGAGCATAAAGTACTTAATGCGAAATTCCATGAGCTGGAGGCTGAGATCGTTGCGGATGCGGGTATTCACGGCGCAGTTACGATCGCCACCAATATGGCGGGACGTGGTACGGATATTAAACTGGATGAGGAAGCAAGAGCGGCAGGCGGCCTCAAGATCATCGGTACGGAACGTCATGAATCAAGACGTATCGACAATCAGCTGCGCGGACGTTCCGGAAGACAGGGAGATACCGGTGAATCCAAATTCTATATTTCCCTGGAAGATGAACTGATCAGACTTTTCGGTTCCGAGCGGATGATAGCGATGTTCAATGCGCTGGGCATTCCGGAAGATCAGGAGATAGAGCATGGTTCTTTGACCAAGGCGATTGAAAAGGCGCAGAAAAAGATCGAGAGCAACAACTTCGGGATCAGGAAAAATCTGCTGGAATATGATCAGGTTATGAATGAACAAAGGGAGATCATCTATGAAGAGAGACGGCGCGTATTAAACGGAGAGAGCATGCGCGACGCTATTTATAAAATGATCACCGATATTGTGGAAAACTGTATCGATATCTGTATCGGTGACGACAGCGATTTCGAAGAATGGGATTTCAATGAACTCAATACCCTGCTGATTCCGACAATCCCGTTACAGCCTGTTACGCCGGAGAGGGTGCTGAAACAGAAGAAGAACAGTTTGAAACAGCAGTTAAAAGAAGAAGCCGTCAAGCTCTATGAGAGCAAAGAGGCCGAATTCCCCGAACCGGAAGCAATTCGTGAGATTGAGCGCGTCATCTTGTTAAAAGTGATCGACAGAAAATGGATGGATCATATTGACGATATGGATCAGCTCAGACAGGGCGTAGGTCTGCAGGCATATGGGCAGAGAGATCCGCTCGTGGAATATAAGATGAACGGCTATGAAATGTTTGACGAAATGACACAGAATATTAAGGAAGAAACCGTGCGTCTGCTGTTCCGCGTCCGCATCGAGCAGAAAGTGGAGCGTGAGCAGGTAGCCAAAGTAACGGGAACGAATAAGGACGAATCTCTGCCGAAGGGACCGGTTAAACGCACGGAGGCCAAAGTATATCCGAATGATCCGTGTCCATGCGGTTCCGGGAAGAAATATAAGCAGTGCTGCGGAAGAAAAGCATAAAGATTTTCCGGGACAGGAAGAGGCATAGAGAGAAAAGAGAGAATAGGAAAGAAGGTGACGTTTTTGGTAGAATTAGATAATATGAAGTCTGAACTGCAGGCTTATGAAACTCCATTAGCGGAAGTGAGGGATTCACTTTGACTTAGCGAATAAGGAGAAGCGGATCGAGGAATTGGAGATGGAGATGCAGGCGCCGGGTTTCTGGGACGATCCGGAGCGCTCCAATCAAAAAATGAGGGAAGCCAAGAACCTGAAGGATGTCGTAGAAACCATGAAGGGACTTGAGAACCAGTATGAAGATATTCAGACGTTGATCGAGATGGGATATGAAGACAATGATCCTGCGATCATTCCGGATATCAGTGAAGAACTGGAGTCCTTTAAGACGACTTTCGAGCAGATCAGAGTAAGTACACTGCTTTCAGGAGAATATGACAGAAATAATGCGATCCTGCGTCTGAATGCCGGAGCAGGAGGAACAGAGAGCTGTGACTGGTGCAGTATGCTTTATCGTATGTATACCCGCTGGGCGGAGCGGAAGGGATTCTCGTTAGAAGTTCTTGATTATCTGGATGGCGACGAAGCAGGTATTAAATCCGTTACGTTCCAGATCAACGGCGAGAACGCCTACGGCTATTTGAAGTCCGAAAAGGGCGTGCACAGACTTGTCAGAATATCGCCTTTTAATGCGCAGGGGAAACGACAGACTTCTTTCGTATCGTTAGACGTCATGCCGGATATCGAAGAAGATGTGGATGTGGAAATAAAAGACGAAGATATTCGGATCGATACTTACAGAAGCAGCGGCGCCGGCGGGCAGCATATCAATAAAACATCGTCGGCTATCAGGATCACGCATTTTCCGACAGGTATCGTAGTGACATGTCAGAACGAAAGAAGTCAGCATATGAACAAAGATAAAGCCATGCAGATGCTGAAGGCCAAGCTGTATATGTTAAAACAGGAAGAAAATGCAGAAAAACTGTCCGATATCCGCGGAGACGTGAAGGAGATCGGCTGGGGGAATCAGATTCGTTCCTATGTTATGCAGCCCTATACTATGGTAAAAGATCATAGGACCAACGAAGAATCAGGAAATGTAGATGCGGTCATGGACGGAGCGATAGATCCGTTTGTCAACGCCTATCTGAAATGGAAAAGCGTCGGGAATTAACATCCCGGCGCTTTCGTAATCTTTTATTGCAATATTCTTAATTAATTATTCTTTATCAAGTCAAGGAAAAATTCCGTACAAGCAGCATTCATATAGGGAATCAGCCATAAAAGGGCAATTCCGCAGGATAAAAAGCCAAGCAGCATGAGCGGCAGGAAACTGATGACCAGATAGAACAATCTGCCTTTATTGCCTTTCATGAGCAGTCTGCTCATGGATAAAAGCTGTTTTACGGAATAATCCGGAAAGTCGTGCAGCAGATAAAATGCCTGTGCGTAAACTAAAGAAATCATTACCGACACAACAAGATAGATGAGCATAGCCAGATAATAAACCAGTATTGCTGCAGCGTTTCCGGGATAAATCAGCACGATATAGGAGCAGATTGTCATCGGCAGCATGGAAAGGTACGTCCAGGCCGATAAATAGATCATAATAAGGAGCGCTTTATCCGGGGCCAGTTTAAATCCATAGAAAACATCGCTTACCGTAACCGGTCTGCCGCAGGAGATCTTTAAGTACAAATAATTGCTCCCGGAAGTAAACAGTCCTGTCAGAACAGATATTACAAACGAAATGATAAATTGTAATATAAGTCCCGGTATCGTACCGGTGTTGATAAAAAACGTACAGATGGCATTCGTTAAGCCGACAGTCAGGGCAACAACGACGGTTGCGCCTACGACCGTACCGTATTTCCCAAGCAGATGTTCTTTGGCAAGCGCCTTTAGTTCCGCTGAAGATTTATATTTTTTATTCATAGGTAGTATGCTCCAATCACGCCCTAGCAGGCAAGGTCTACATTCATTCCGAGATACTTGTTGGCAGCATCGGAAGATTTCATTTCCTTCTGATAAGGATTTTCTTCGTTAAAATATTTGATCTGTGTCGATGTCGTACCGCCTGCCACATAAGTACGTCCGCACTCCGGGCAGACCGAAGTTTTGATAGCGACATTACAGGACATTACTTTGCCGTTATTTTTTGCTGCATCTTTATAAGCGTTGGAAACATGTTCCTGCTCATGACTTCTGACTCTGGAGGCAGCAGCATTCGGTGAAATATGGGAAGCGGCCTTAAAAGATACCATTTCATCCGAACCGTCCTGATATTTACGGTTTTTACAGGTTTCACATTCCGCAGGAGACGATTTGCGTCCCGCCTGTTTTTCAACAGACTCTCCCGGATTACGGATGATCTGTCTGACGGTATCGCTCCCGTCCGATGCGGCAGACTGCATAGAGGCAGAAGCGCTGTATCCATTTGTATTGATTCCGTTTATCATAATACATACTCCTTTCCGGTTGTTTAGATAGTGTATCAAATAATGGGGAAGCGGCGGTTATTCATCAGATAAACTGCCATCTCCTGTCATTTCGTCCATGATTTCATCAAAGGACATACCGTATATCCGCTCAAATTCCTGATTAAACATTTCATATGCCTCAGGATTCGTAAAAACGAATATGAGACTGGATGCGGCGATCACCACGTTCATGAGCAGACCGATCGTGCCGCAGATAATGCCTGTTCTTGCTTTCTGGAAGAAATGACTGCGGCTGCCTTTCGAAAGAATGGCCAGTACAATAGCAATGCTTCCGAGAATAAAGGCAGGATATATTGTAAAAGTAAAGCTGGCAAGAATGGAAATGATACCCAGGATCATTGCCGTATTGGCTAAACTGCTTCCCGGCTGCGCAGGAGGTACCTCATAGGCGCCGCGGTTATAATAAGGATACGCATTGTTATTGCCGCCCGGGTAATGATTGTTCGGATATCCGCTGCCGTAGGGCATATTGTTTTGGTAGGGGCGGCTGTTTGGAAGAGACTGGCCATTTGGCCGCGAAGCCGCGTTGCCGTAGGGATTATGGTTATAGGGATCGTAAGTCTGACCCGGTATATTGCCGCCTGGCGTACCCTGGGGATACGCAGGATGTTCCTGTACCGGCATTTGTCCCTGCATCGGTACGGACTGCGGCCCCTGCAGATTCTGCGTGGATACATCAAACGCTGCCGGCTGTTCCTGCGGATGCGGTGCCTGATCCTGTGTCAAAGAACTCTGCTGCTCCTGTATCGCAACGGTTTGCTGCTCCTGCATCGTAACAGTCTGCTGCTCTTGTACCGGAGCAGTCTGTTGATTGGCAGGAGAGGGTTCCATAGGGGTATCCGATTGTGTATGATGTTGAAAATCCATAGGTTTTCCTCCTGTATATTACAGAAAATAACCGTTTCTGTTACTGATCAAGATGATAGATACGGTTGTATAATTGTTGAAATTCTTCCGGAGAAAGCTCCAATGCAGACTCCTCGTAAAAAGGGGTTCCGTTTTGGACACCCATGCGAAGGACGCAGGGGCCATCCAGATAATAGCTTTGGCATTCGTAGTCGGAGGGCAGTGCACTGTTGATGTATGAAGCCAGAGCCTGCGCTGCCTGCAGAGGTTCTTTACCGCCCGTGCCGCCGATGGCAGGTCCTGTCGGTCCGCTGTAGACATTCAGATAAACCGTATTTCCAGTATCCGATACAGCGGCAATACAATAAGAATATAAGTCTTCGTTGTTTTCCGTTTCATAAAGCGGATCGCCGAATAATGTCCGCAGATTGCCGTAAATACGTGCGCATTTATTGCCGTAATCATCAAATCCATTGATAAGACGATATATTTTACTTGTTCCGGCAAGGAAATCCTGCTCTTGTACTGCGCTGAATGTATATGCCATAGAGTGTTCTCCGAGTTTATATAATTTCCTTATTATATGGGTTATATTGTATAGTATACACTTAATAATGCAGAAAAACAACTAAGCGGTCCCGGAAAATTATAAAATTTTGCGTCATGCAATATTTCTTTGACGGCATTCGTCTAATAAGTGTAAAGCGGTTATTGCTGCAGCCGTATTACATAGCCGACACACCGGCCGGTGACAGGCGGAAAGGAGAATAAAGAGGTGGAGCTTCTTGTGAAAAAAGCCAAAAGAGGCGATGCGGAGGCCTTCATAGAGCTGATCGAACAGAATAAACAGAGTATGTATAAAGTTGCCAGGGGTTTTCTGCGTGACGAAGAAGATGTAGCGGACGCTATGGCGGAGACGGTTCTGATCTGTTATGAAAAAATCGGCACGCTGAGGCAGAGTGCATATTTTAAGACTTGGATGATCCGGATTTTGATCAATCAATGTAAAGATATGATCCGGAAACAGAAAAAAAGCCTTCCTATTGAAATAATACCGGAAACGGAAAGTTCAAAAGGAGAAGACGGCATAAGAGAGTTTCGGGAACTGATCGAACCCTTGAAAGAAAAGGACCGCAGTATTTTTACACTCTATTATGTTTACGGCCTGAAAATCAAAGAAATTGCGGAATATATGGAAATGAATGAAAATACCGTTACTTCACATTTGAGACGGGGAAAAGAAGCGCTTCGGGAGGAACTTACGGGAGCGCAGAAACAGAATCGGAGATAGGAGGAAACCGATGGAAAAAAATATGGAAAGGAATAAGGAAGAGAGGCTCCCTGCAATCGTTGAGGAGAAATTAGAACAGGCATATGAAAAAATTCGAAGAGAGGAAATAAAACAGATGAAGAAACGGAAGAACAAAAATCGCAGCTTCATGAGCGCCGCAGCCGTTGTTTTCCTGATCGTGGCGCTGCCGTCGGCTGTATTTGCCGCGACGGTATATTATCAAAAGTCGGCGAAACAGGAAAAAGACAGAATAACTTATACATTTGAGATCAATTATGAACTTGTTCCGGGTGAATATCAGGTAACCCCGCAATATCTGCCGGAAGGTCTTACAGATACAGGGCATAATCAATACAGGGGAGAAAATGAGGAATGGGTCACGATAATGCCCATATACACGATGGATGAATTGGACAGGGCGGGTGCGTCTATTGAAGTGAACGGGATAGAGAACGTGGAACACACGGTGCTGAGCGGTATGGAAGCTGATATCATTACTTTTCCCGAGGCAAAAAAATACCAGACACCGACACATATTTATCTGTTTAACGGTACGGAGGGATATGTTCTGGAGATTATCGCCGGATATGGACTGGAGCGGGAAGAATTGTTAAAACTTGCGGACAGCCTGCACGTAGAGCGGATCGGAAACGGCAGTTATGAGAGTGAAGAAGAAAAGGCGGCAAGACAAAAAGAAGAAGCGGACGAGGCGCTTCTGGCACAGGATAGGGAAAGGACGTGGGAACTGTTTTTGGAGGCGGGCATTCCACAGGACAAAATCTATGGAATAAATGAAGAAATGCTCGTGGGTGACGGAAGTTACGGTTATACGGTCACGGGATATGAATTTTTGGACAGTATCGAAGGATTTGATAAAGAACACTTTTTTGATTATACGAGATTTGAAGGCTGGGTGAATGCGGATGGAACGCTGAAGTCATATACCAGACTGCAATATGATGAAAACGGAGCAGTCGTTTCGGAGCAGACGACACAGCAGGAGGTCCTTCGGGTAGATCTGAAAATACACTGTTATCAGAGTGACGAAAACATGGACGCCGCCTTAAATTTTTCTCTGGCCTATGTCGATAAGAGGGAAGATGCTTCCTATACGTGGGCGAAGAACTGGTATGGTGCGGTACCGGAAGAAAATTATGAGTTACAGATGGACGACAGCGCGGTTTGGTTTGATAAGGCAGTGTATACACAGCCGGGAGAGCGGCAGAGCTTTTTCTTCCGTCACATGGAGAATGGAGAAGAGCTTTCCTACACGCTGCTGTTTATCGTAGATAAGGACAGGAAAGACAGTTTCCTTTTGCAGACTGTCAGTGGAAATAGCGCGATATGGAGCGATGAAATCCTAAGCGTAAAGGAAATTCAGGACAGACTGGATGGTTATATTCAGCTGCAATGACCGGCCAACAGAAAAAACCATGTGTCATAGTGTGAAAAACAGTCGGTCCGCATTGATGCGGACCGGCTGTTTTTTCTGATAGAAGAGTCCGTCACAGGGCGCAGATGATTGCCGGAGAAGGCCTGGGGGCGATGTGGGAAGCGGAAAATAACGATCATTTTCGATAATTTGGAGTGGCAGGCTTGTCAAAAATCAAGTATAATGAGATAGTTAATGAAAATATCATGAATGTCCCCCAAAGGGTACGGAGCGGTATGACATGACGAAAGAACAAAACAGGCGGATCGAAGACACCGAAGCCGGCAGGCTGCGGAAAGGTTTCGAATTCACCTGAACAGGAAGGGAACAGGATACGGAAATGGACATTATTCTAAAACTGAAAGAAGAACTCAAAGTTGAAAAATGGCAGGTAGAAGCGGCCGTGAAATTGATAGATGAGGGAAATACGATCCCCTTTATCTCCAGATACAGAAAAGAGGCGACCGGTTCGCTGAATGATGAGGTGCTTCGTGATCTGTACGAGCGGCTTACTTATCTGAGAAATCTGGAGGAGAAGAAAGAACAGGTATTAAAAAGCATTGAAGAACAGGGTAAACTGACAGACGAGTTAAAGGAACGGATCGTGCAGGCGGAAACAATGGTCGTTGTAGACGACCTGTACCGTCCGTACCGTCCGAAGAGAAAAACGAGAGCCAGCGTGGCCAAGGAAAAAGGGCTGGATGGACTGGCGGACTATATCATGGCACAGAAAGCGGATGCGCCGGTCGAGGAAGAGGCGGTTCGCTATCTGCGTGAAGACGAAGACGATGCCAAAGCCGTGAAAACAGTGGAGGATGCGGTACAGGGAGCCAAAGATATCATTGCAGAGATGATCTCCGACGAGGCGGATTATCGTATTTATATCCGTGATATCACTATGGCGGAAGGTAAGATCGTCAGTACAGCCAAAGACGAAAAGGCAGAGAGTGTCTATGAAATGTATTATGATTATGAAGAACCGGCAGGGAAGGCGGCAGGGCACCGTATTCTGGCGCTGAACAGAGGCGAGGACGAAAAGTTTCTGACTGTCAAGATCGCCGCGCCGGAAGAGCGCATTTTACAGTATCTGCGTACAAAAGTCATTACCGGGGACAATGCTTATACAACGCCGGTTTTAGAAGAAGTGATAGCGGACAGCTACGGCAGATTGATCGCGCCCGCGATCGAACGTGAGATTCGGAATGAGCTGACGGAAAAGGCGGAAGACGGTGCGATCAGTGTATTCGGTAAAAATCTGGAACAGCTTCTGTTACAGCCGCCGATCGCCGGCAAAGTAGTGCTCGGATGGGACCCGGCATTCCGGACAGGCTGTAAGCTTGCCGTTGTGGACGCTACGGGTAAGGTACTGGATACAAAAGTCATTTATCCGACCGCACCGCAGAATAAAGTGGAAGAAGCCAAAGCGGAACTGAAAAAGCTGATCAAAAAGTATCATGTATCGCTGATCTCCGTAGGGAACGGTACGGCTTCAAGAGAGTCGGAGCAGGTTATCGTGGAACTGTTGAAGGAACTGGATACGCCGGTACAGTATGTTATTGTAAACGAAGCGGGCGCTTCCGTATATTCGGCAAGTAAACTGGCTACGGAAGAATTTCCGAATTTCGATGTAGGACAGCGAAGCGCCGCATCGATTGCCAGAAGATTACAGGATCCGTTGGCGGAGCTTGTAAAAATAGACCCGAAATCGATTGGTGTCGGTCAGTACCAGCATGATATGAACCAGAAGAAACTGAGTGAAGCTTTGAACGGCGTTGTGGAAAACAGCGTTAATAAAGTCGGCGTGGATCTGAATACGGCATCCGCGTCTCTGCTGGAATATGTTTCCGGCGTAACGAAGGTCATTGCCAGAAATATTGTGGATTATAGAGAGGCCAATGGCCGTTTCACCAACAGAAAGCAGCTCTTGAAGGTTGCCAAATTAGGACCGAAAGCATTTGAACAGTGCGCAGGCTTTATGAGGATTTCCGATGGGGACAATCCGCTTGACGCTACGAGCGTACATCCGGAATCTTACGAGGCAGCGGAGAAACTGTTAGATAAAATGGGTCTGACGATGGCAGATGTCAGAGAAGCGCAAAAGAAGGCGGCGGCCGAAAAAGCGGCAGGAAAGAAGGCAGCGGCAGTCAGGGAGAAACCGGCCAGAAAGCCGAAGGAAATCGTGATCCGCAACACCAATACAGCGATGGGCAAAGCGCTTGCCGCAGCGATGGGAGGCGTTGTGCTGGAAGATAACGGCGCCGGGAATGGTAAAGGCAGGGCTGCCGCACCGGAAGAAAAGAGCGCGGTGACGGTGAGCAGTTTGGAGAAGAAGATCAAAGATAAGGCGAAACTGGCTAAAGAGCTGGGAATCGGTGAAATTACGCTGACCGATATTTTGACGGAACTTGAGAAACCGGCAAGAGATCCGCGTGACGATATGCCTGCGCCGATCTTAAGAAGCGATGTCCTCGATATGAAGGACTTAAAACCCGGTATGATTTTAAAAGGAACCGTGCGCAATGTTATCGATTTCGGCGCTTTTGTGGATATCGGCGTACATCAGGACGGACTTGTGCATGTTTCCCAGATGACGGATAAATTTATCAAACACCCGCTCGAAGCCGTCAGTGTCGGTGATATCGTGGATGTTCAGGTGATTTCCGTCGATGTTGCCAAAAAAAGGATCGGCCTGACGATGAAAATCGGCAAAGACATACCCAAAGAGGCTGCGGCTAAGGAAAAGTCCAGATAAGAGCAGTCAGCCGGCGAAACGATTTTTGTCGATGCAGGGAATGACGGCCGTAAAATTTCTCTTGCGTTTTAGGAAAGAACGTATTACAATAACGAATGTAAATAAAGGTAAGTTCTTCGGGGTTGGGTGAAATTCCCTACTGGTGGTGAAGTTTGACCGGATCGCACATGAGATCTGTACGAAAGATCGTATGGAACAGGCGGCGGCCGTTGGCAGACGAGTCCACGACCCGGTTATGATGGCGTATAACGGATGAAAACGTTATGAAAGGGCATAACCGGCTGATACGGTTAGAATCCGTAACCAACAGTAAAGTCTGGATGAAAGAAGGAGCTGCGTTTCGTATGTTGTCACGCTATCCCCGGATGTTTTTATCCGGGGATTTTTTTAACAAAAGGACAGCCGGAAGGCGCATTGTCCGATGCGGGTGATAAAGAATATGATCAAGAACGCTTGTGAATGAAGATCTTCCTTTGGTTAATTTATTAAAAACCCGACATGGGTTTGATGAAAACGGAGGAAAAGAAAATGAGTGAATTGTGGAAAAATGTGCAGGAAAATGTTGTATTTGTGTTGGAGTTTCTGGCGGTGGTCGTAACGTTATTTGTGATCGCCTATGCGGCTGAGAAGCTTATCGCCAGGAAAAAAGAGCAGACGGAACGGATCCTGAGTACGAGAAAGATCGCAATGATCGGTATGTTCTCTGCGATTTCGGCTGTTTTGATGCTTTTTGAGATCCCCATGCCTTTTGCACCCGGTTTCTATAAACTGGATTTTAGTGAACTGCCGGCATTGATCGCGGCCTTTGCATTCGGTCCGGTGGCCGGTGTTATGATCGAATTCTGTAAGATTGTTTTGAAATTGCTGTTCAAGTCAACATCTACCGCTTTTGTAGGCGAACTGGCAAACTTTGCCGTAGGATGCAGCTTTATTCTGCCGGCTTCCCTGATCTATCTGCTGCGCAAGAGCAAAAAAACAGCTGTTGCAGGCTGTATAGTCGGAACGATCTGTCTGACGGTGTTTGGAACCGCTTTCAATGCAGTATATCTGCTGCCGAAGTTCGCACAGTTATATGGTATGCCCATAGAAGCGCTGATCGGCATGGGAACCGAGATCAACGCAGCGATCACGGATATCACCAGTTTCGTATTTTTTGCGGTAGCGCCGCTTAATCTGATCAAGGGAACAAGCGTATCTATCGTTACGTTACTTACTTATAAGTCACTTAGTCCGATCTTGAAGGACGATGGCAAAATGGGAGGCAGACATCGTGTACCGAATACTGTTAGTGGAAGATGACCAGGTCATAGCAAAGCAGGTCGGCATACATTTGGCCAAATGGGGATATGAGGTAAAAACCGTCACAGATTTTGCGGCGGTTTTATCCGATTTTACGGAGAGTTCGCCGCATCTTGTGCTGATGGATATCGGCCTGCCCTTTTACAACGGTTATTACTGGTGCGGAGAGATCAGAAAAATATCCAATGTACCGATTATCTTTATCTCTTCTGCATCCGATAATATGAATATCGTTATGGCGGTCAACATGGGAGGCGATGATTTTATCGCCAAACCGTTTGATTTAGAGGTGCTCTCGGCGAAAGTGCAGGCTGTTTTACGAAGAACCTATGCATTTTCCGGGACTTCTTCTGTTCTGGAATATGAGGGTGTTATTTTGAATTTGGCGGATATGTCGCTCATATATGAAGGCAGACGGATCGAATTGTCCAAAAATGAATTCAGGATACTGCAGATCCTGTTCGAGCAGGCCGGCAACGTTGTTTCCAGAGATAATATTATGAAGCGTTTGTGGGACAATGAATGTTTCGTTGACGATAATACACTGACGGTCAATGTGAACCGCCTGCGGAAGGCGCTCGAAGAGGGCGGTTTAAAAGATTTTATTATGACGAAAAAGGGCGTAGGCTATCAGCTGTATCGGAGAACATCATGAAAAAGCAGGAAAGAATCATTTTAACGGCTTATCTGAAAGAACATATCAGGGAAGCTGTTATATACGGTGCGATTGTTGTCATTTTATTAGGTCTGGCCGGACTCTATGAATATGAGAAGGCCATTGAAAATATGTCCTATGCGGCAGTTTTGATTGCTTTTTTCGGAGCGGTATACGGGGTGTGGGATTATTTTTGTTATCGAAAGAAGTGCCGTTTGCTCATAGATGCGTTTGCTAAAAGGGGCGAACGCCTGGACTATCTGCCGGAAAGCCGTTCTTATCCGGAGAAACTATACCGGGAACTGGTCGGCGCAGCCGAAGAAGAAGCGCGGGATGTCATTTCGGAATATGATGCGAAGAAGCGCGATATAGACGACTACTATACAATGTGGACGCATCAGATCAAAACGCCCATTGCGGCGCTGCGGCTTTTACTGCAGGATGAAAAGCAGCCGTTAGAAGAACTTTTTAAAATAGAGCAGTATGCGGAGATGGCGCTCCACTATGCCAGACTCGACAGCCTTTCGTCAGATTTTCTTTTTAAGACACAGAATATTGAAGCAATTGTCAAACAGGCTGTGAAAAAGTATTCGATCCTTTTCATCGGAAGCGGTCTGCAATTTTCGTTGGGAAATTTTTCGGCGCAGGCGGTAACGGATGAAAAGTGGCTTACGTTTGTCGTGGAACAGTTGCTTTCAAATGCCATTAAATATACGCCGGATGGACAGATCAGGATCTACGGACTGGATGATGGAAAAACGGAAATACAGGAGCATGATGCGCACAAAGAGGCGGCTTATCTTGTGATAGAAGACAGCGGGATCGGTATCCGGGAAGAGGATCTGCCGCGGATCTTCGAAAGAGGGTTCACAGGATATAACGGACGTTTTGACGGAAAATCCACAGGTATCGGACTTTATCTGTGCAAGCAGATACTGGACAGACTGTCTCATACGATACAAGTGGAGTCCCGGGTGGGGAAAGGAACGAAAGTGATCCTCGGATTTGCCCGTACGGATCATGTGACATAAATGTAAGACTGGAACAGGGAAATGTAAGCCGAATCGATGGCAGGACATTTCCTTTTGTTTTATCCTGTTTTCAGAGAGCGTAAAGACAGTTTGGGGAAAGCGCTCAATAGGAAAGAATGGGAGATGGGAAATTATGGCGGTTTTATTGGAAGTAAAAAATCTGAAAAAAGTTTATACGACGCGTTTTGGCACCGCCAAAGTGCAGGCGCTTGATGACGTGAATTTCTCGGTGGAAAAAGGCGAGTATGTGGCGATCATGGGAGAATCCGGTTCCGGCAAGACAACATTGCTGAATATTCTGGCTTCTCTTGATAAAGCGACGAGCGGTCAGGTATTTTTACAGGGACGGAATCTGACAGGAATCAGGCAGAAAGAACTGTGCGCGTTCAGAAGAGAACACCTTGGTTTCGTGTTTCAGGATTTTAATCTGCTTGATACCTTGTCTTTAAAAGATAATATTTTTCTGCCGCTGGTGCTTTCGGGAGAAAATTACGCAGAGATGGAAAAAAGGATCAAACCCCTCGCGAAGAGACTTTTGATCGGAGATATCCTGGAGAAATATCCATATGAGGTTTCCGGCGGACAGAAACAGCGTGCCGCAGTATGCCGGGCGCTTATAACAAGGCCGGATATGGTTCTGGCCGATGAGCCGACAGGCGCTTTGGATTCAAGAGCGTCGGGTAAGCTGCTTAAGCTGTTTGAAGAAGTGAATGCCGAAGGACAGACAATTCTTATGGTCACACACAGCATACAGGCGGCAAGCCATGCGGGACGTGTTCTTTTTATCAAAGATGGCTGCGTATTTCATCAGATTTACCGGGGAAATCAAAGTTATGACGCGATGTACAGGATGATCTCCGATGCGCTTACCGTGCTGCAGACAGAGAAAGGAGCGGAGTAATACATGAAAAAATGGAGAATTTTACCGAAAATGGCCCTAAAAGGTATTATGGCTAACGGCATGGTCTATTATCCCTATATCGTAGCCGGTATTTTTTCCGTATTTACCTTTTTTGTGTTTTCATCTATCAGCTATAACGATATTACGGATGTTCTGCCGTATGCTCCGTATGCGCTTGTTATTATGGAAATGGGGCGGGTGCTGCTTGGCATGATCCTGCTGCTATTCCTGTTCTATGCGGGAAGCTTCGTTATGAAGCGGCGTAAGAAAGAAGTCGGACTTTACAATCTGCTCGGACTGGAAAAAACGCATATCGGCATGATGCTTTTATTTGAAAATATGATCCTGTATGTTGTGGTAGCGGCGGGCGGCATTCTTTTGGGAACGGTACTGGCCAAATTGATGTTTCTGATCCTTTTAAAACTGAGTTCTCTTCCCATGACGATATCGTTCACGTTTTCAGCCAGGGCTTTTTATGATACCCTGCTCTGTCTGGGTGTCATATTTTTAATAAATTTCGCGAGGCAGGTATTGGAAATAGGAAGATCGAAAGGAACCGAACTTCTTTCCGGGACGAAAAAGGGAGAGAAAGAACCGAAACTTCTGCCGGTGTGGTCTGCAGCCGGTGCGGCAGTTCTGATCCTGGGGTATAGCGCGTCGGTCAATTCGCAGGCGGATTCCATGATCCTGATCAGTTTTTTTCTGGCGGTATTTCTGGTCATTATCGGAACTTATCTTATGTTTACATCCGGAAGCGTATTATTATTAAAGATCATGAAGCGCAGTAAAAAGATGTATTACCGTAAAAATGCCTTTATTACCATTTCCGGCATGTATTACAGGATGAAGAAAAATGCTGCGGGCCTGTCCAATATCTGCATTTTTGCAACGATGACGCTTATTACGCTGATCTGTACGTTTACTGTGTGTTTTGGTCTTGATGAGGTTGCGGCGTATGTCTATCCTTATGATGTGACGGCGGAGTTTCGTGATGACAGCCTTCCTGTCGAAGCTGTGCAAAAAGAGATTTTCGGACTGGCCGGTAAGCACGGCGTATCCATAGAGCGGATGGACATTTTTGATTCGATCACGCTGACCTGTTCAAAGGAAGAAAACCGTTTCGGATTGTTCGTTGATCAGCATGATGCCGGAAAATGCCGGGTTATCTTTATGACGCTTGATGCATACAATCAATTGACAGACGGACAGGAGTCGTTAGAGGGAGAGGATGTTTTACTGTATACGAACGGCAGGGATTTTGGTTACGATTCGCTTGATTTTATGGGTATCAGGATGGATCTTAAGAAAGAGGTGTATGTACTGTTTCCTTATCCGAAGTTCGAATCGAACCCAAAAGGTTCCGATTATATCGTTATTGTAAAGGATGAAGCGCAAAGAGACCGGTATGTCCGGGTGTGGGCGGAGCAAAACGGCGTGGAAGATATAGATGCTTTTTTGCGAAGCGGCGGACAGAAAGCGAGCGTTTTGCTTACAGGAGAGGAAAATAAAAAAGACGCGTTTATTGAAGACTTTATGCGCCTGTGTGAGGGGAAAGAAGGGTTCGTGGCAGGGAGAAACGGACTTTACAGCAGGAGAGATCTTTATTCTATGTACGGCAGTCTTTTATTTATCGGCGTGATATTCGGTCTGATCTTTTTCATGTGTCTGCTGATCATTATGTATTATAAACAGATCTCCGAAGGCTACGAAGATCAGGCAAGTTTTACGATCATGAAAAAAGTGGGCATGAGCGATACGGAGATTAAAGGCACGATACACAGACAGATCTTCTGTGTGTTCGGGACGCCGCTTGCGGGAGCCGTACTGCATACACTTGTCGGTATGTTTATGGTGAGGAATTTCATGGCAATCATTGACTTTTATAACGGCACGCTCATAACGGTGTGTATGATCGGTACGATCGTACTCTTTGGCGTGATCTACAGCCTGGCCTATTTTATAACGGCAAAGACTTATTACAGGATCGTAAATCATTCCTGTTAGGAACTTTAAGGTTATCTTAAGGTTTGCTCAGATAAAGATTAAGATTCGGGTGTTATATTGTTTGTGTCCGGAAGCGGCGGATGCTGCCTTGAAAACAGGCGGGAGCCGCCGCATTCTTCCTGTGTTTATGTTTTTTTTCAGAAATTTTATGGAAAATTTAAGAATTTGTATGAAGATATTAATATGTCTGAAACGTTATTTATAGTATAATATACGAAGGTCTGGCGGCTTATCCTGCAAAGACCGGACTGCAGCTTTTGCCGGAAGAAGGATAATTGCGGTGTTTGAGGCCGCATGTCAGAAGAAAGGAAAGGGGAATTCATGGGTGCATTAGTTGAAATACGGGATATTTGTAAAATTTATAATCCCGGAGAGAACGAAGTACGGGCGTTGGATCATGTCAGTCTGACGATCGATGAAAATGAGTTCGTTGCCATTATCGGGCAGTCCGGTTCCGGTAAGTCTACATTGATGAATATGCTGGGGTGTCTGGATGTGCCTACCAGTGGATGTTATTATCTGCACGGTCAGGATGTTTCTCATATGAGTGACAATGAACTGTCGGACGTAAGGAACAAAGAAATAGGCTTCATTTTTCAGGGGTTTAACCTGATCGCCGGTCTGACGGCGCTTGAGAATGTAGAACTGCCGTTAATATACAGGGGAGTCGGTAAACGGGAACGGCTCAGGCTTGCGGATGCAGCGCTTGACAAAGTCGGACTGGCGCTTCGAAAGACACATAAGCCGGCCGAGATGTCCGGCGGACAGCAGCAGCGTGTGGCAATCGCCAGAGCAATCGCGCAGGCGCCGCCCGTTATTCTCGCAGATGAACCGACCGGAAATCTTGACTCCGGTTCCACGAAAGAAATTATGGAAATACTGCGGAGCCTCCATGAAGAGGGGAGAACGGTCATACTGATTACGCATGACAATGAGATCGCGGCACAGGCCAAGCGGGTCATTAAGATCATTGACGGTAAGATCGTGCAGGATTCGGAGAACAGCAGTTTTACAGGAGGATCCGAGAAGGAAAATACAGCACAGGAAGCATAAATTCACAATCGGGTAATAAATCAGCAGCGTTAGAAAGGGGCATGGTTATAGAAATGAAAGAGAAGAAAGAAAAAGCAGAAAAGACGCCGATGGATAAGGCAAAAAAGAAAAAAATTATCAAAAGAGTTGTTTTTGGAGTCCTGGCAGTCGTTGTGATTGGATTTTTTGTCATGAATTCCCTGGCAGCCAAGAACGTAACACCCATAGTACAGACGATGGAAGTGGTGCGGGGCGATGTGGAGCAGGTACTCAGTACAAGCGGTACGGTGAAAACCGAAGAAGTGAAGACTTACTTTTCGGATGTGGCGGTACAGATCGGAGATGTGAAAGTAGCGGCAGGCGATACCGTTAAAAAGGGACAGGTATTGTATACATATGACGAGACCGCGCTCGCAGATGAAAAAACCATGGCACAGCTTAAGATACAGGCAAGCGATGGCGGATATGAAAGCTCCATGATCAAAGAAAATAAATATATCAGCGAGCTTGGAGAAGCCAATATCAACCTGGGAGTGCTGGAACAGCAGATCGCCGACTGTGAGAATTATGTGAATGAACTGAATCAGAAAATTACCGATAAACAGGATGCGCTGGCATATGAAGGCGCTCTTTTGCAGATTTCACTCCTGGACTGGTCGGATAAGCCGGATTCCGAAGAATATATGAATCTGCAGAAACTGATCCAGCTAAACACTTATGAGCAGCAGCACAATGAGCAGATCGAAGCATGGCAGAATGAAGTAAAAGAGTATCAGGATAAGATCACGGCCTATAAAGAATATGAAGCAGAAATGAAATCCCAGAAGAGCGCTTCGGAAAGCGCCTCTTTGGACAGCGGCAGTAAGAGCCAGTTAGCGGCCAATACGCAGATGGAGAATATGACGGCCAATGAGACATTGGCAGCGATCGAAGGCGTGGAGAACGGCGTAACGGCGGATTTTGACGGCGTTATCACATCACTTTCCGCTGTGGAAGGCAGTACGCCGGTAGTCGGAACGGAAATGGTCAAGCTGGAAAGTACCGAGAAGGTAAAAGTGGAAATTTCGATTTCCAAGTATGATCTGGAGAAAATAGCGGTCGGACAGGAGACAGATGTTACGATTGCCGGTAATACCTATCAGGGAAAAGTAGTAAAAATTAACGGTATGGCAACGACCAATGCCAGCGGAGCGGCTGTCGTCGGCGTAGATATCCAGATAAATAATCCCGATTCCAGTATTTTCCTCGGTGTGGAAGCGAAAGTAAAGGTACATACCGCCAAAGCGGAACAGGCATTGATCGTGCCGATCGAAGTGATCAACAGCGATAAGGATGGCGATTTTGTCTATACAGTGGAAAATGGTATTTTAACAAGGAAAAATATTGTTACGGGCATCTCTTCCGATGCTTACTGCGAAGTGAAAGAAGGTCTGACAGAAGGCGATCAGGTGGCAGGAAATGTCGGCGTAGGACTGGGAGAAGGCATGGCAGTTACGGCTGTTCCGATGCAATAGAAGAAGGAGAGATGCAACCAACATGGCACAGATATGGGAATACATTAAGATTGCCCTGATGAATATCAGGAGCAGCAAAGGCCGCTCAATTCTTACGATGTTAGGCATTATCATCGGTATTGCGTCTGTTATTATGATCATGGCGCTTGGAAACGGCGTAAGGGGACAGATCAACGACGAACTGGAAAGTATCGGAAGCGGTTTGATAGAACTGTATTTGGATACGACGCTGGAGAGCACGACCATGCGTTTCTCACTGGATGATTTCGATCTGATCATGGACAAAGTCGATCACGTTAAAGGCGTCACGCCGATTATGGGCGGCTGGGGAACGGTAGATGCGCCGAAAGGCAACTTTGAGGCAAATGCTACGGCGGGTAACGAAGGTCTGCAGTACTCTTCTTCAAACGGCGGAGCGATCATCAAGGGAAGATATTTCACAAGGGCCGAGGCGGAAGGCGGCAACAGGGTATGCGTTATTCCGGAAAGCAGTGCAGTCAGTATGTTCGGCACAACGGATGTCGTGGGATTGAGCTTTGAACTGACGCTGTATGGGATTTCGCAGGAACTGACGATCGTCGGTATCCGTGAAGACAATGCGACAAGCTTTGTCAACGGCGGTTCCAGTTCGTATGTGAATATTGAAATGCCCCTGGCTGTTATGGGAAATGATTATTATCTCTATATAGACGAATTCAATGCTATGCTCATTTTTGCCGAAGCCACAGAATATTGTACGGAAGTGGCACAGGCGGCGGTTAATATACTGGAAAACAAATACGATGCGCGCGGTGAAGGACAGATCCTCGTACAGAGCATTACCGACATGACCTCTCAATTTGACAGTATTTTGAGCATTTTAACACTGTTCATATCGCTTGTGGCTGCGATATCATTGCTTGTCGGCGGTATCGGCGTTATGAATATCATGCTGGTGTCCGTTACCGAGCGTACAAGAGAGATCGGAATCCGTAAAGCGCTCGGCGCCAGAACCGGTTCCATATTACTGCAGTTTTTGGCCGAGGCGGCGATCATTACGCTTTTAGGCGGTCTGATCGGGATTGTTTTTGGGATTATGGGCGGTAATCTGATCGGCTCCATCGTAGGCGTTGCCGCAAGAACACAAGTGTCCACGATCATCGGAGCAACCGTGTTTTCATCGGCAGTCGGTCTGTTTTTCGGAATTTATCCGGCCAGAAAAGCGGCAAAACTCAGTCCGATCGAGGCGCTGCGGCACGAGTAAACGAAGCGTTTCTGCGTGAGTAGACAAACTCAGGTATTGCACTTTAGGCAAAATAAAGTATAATAGAGTAAGTAGAGAAAGCACCTGCATTGTAGGTGCTTTTCCTGAAAGATAAAAAGTAAGTGAAAAGAAGACAGACGAAAAAAGAGAGGCAGAATATCGATGGAAATTGAGTTTGATGTCAAAATGGAATCCGGTATTTTATACGATTATATGCTGCATCATACTTACAGCAGTTTTACCGGTATCATGGGTACAGCCGTAGGCGCGCTGCTTTTGATTGCTTTTTTTTCAGACAGACAGGTCTTGTTTCTGTTAGCGGGCGTTGTTGTGCTTGTTTATCAGCCGTGGTCGCTTTTCCTGCGTTCGAAGCAGCAGATGCTGAACAGTCCGGCATTCAAAAAGCCGTTGCACTATAAGCTGACAGAAGAGGGGATTGAAGTATCGCAGGACGAGGCTGTGGAAAACCAGAAATGGGAGAACATGTATAAAGCCGTTTCCACAAACAGAAGTATCGTCGTTTATACATCCCGGATTAATGCCTGCATTTTTCCGAAGAAGGATCTTGGAGAGAACCGATATAAGGTGATTGAAATGATCTCCACGCATATGCCGCCGGGAAAAGTAAAGATCAGAGGCTGAAGCGGGAACGGCAGTTAATGAAAGCATGCGGGAGCAAAAAGCATCGGCGTGAAGAGAAAAAGGGGCCTTTAAAATGATATATGAAACGCACAGTGCACAGGAGACATTTGCATTAGGCAAAAAAGTCGGTGAAAACGCCGCGGCAGGTCAGGTGTATGCCTTAACAGGAGATCTCGGTGTCGGGAAAACCGTTTTTACGCAGGGACTGGCAGCGGGGCTTGGTATCACGGAACCCGTAAACAGTCCTACTTTTACGATTATGCAGATTTATGAGGAAGGCAGGCTGCCTTTTTATCATTTTGACGTATACCGGATTGGAGATATTTCGGAGATGGAAGAGATCGGTTATGAGGAATTCTTTTATGGTGAAGGCGTCTGTCTGATCGAATGGGCAGAGCTGGTCGAAGAAATATTGCCCGAAGGATGCAGACGGATCACGATCGCGAAAAATCTGGCGGAAGGTTTTGATTACCGGACAGTTGAAATAAAAGATTAGGCGTGCGCCGATTTTTAGATAAATATGGATATAAACTTGCAGAGTGAAGAAAGGGCATGGTTATAAGGATGAAACTTGTTGCGTTGGACTCTTCGGGTCTTGTCGCTTCCGTTGCTGTCGTAGAAGATGACATATTGGCTGCGGAATATACGATCCAATATAAGAAGACGCATTCCCAGACATTGCTGCCGATGTTAAACGAGATCAGAAATATGATAGATCTTGACTTTGACAGTGTGGATGCGTTTGCAGTCGCTGCGGGTCCGGGGTCTTTTACCGGACTGCGGATCGGTTCGGCAACAGCCAAAGGACTGGCGTTCGCCACGGGAAAACCGATTGTGGCGGTGCCCACGGTAGACGGACTTGCCTACAATTTATACGGTACGGACAAAATCGTCTGTCCGATTATGGATGCCAGACGAAATCAGGTCTATACGGGAATTTATACCTTTGTTGAAAAGGATGGAATATTCTGTCTGGATATTATTAAGCGACAATGCGCAGTGCCTTTTGCAGAAATTGCACGGGAACTGAATGCACTCGGCAGAGAAGTGATCTTTTTAGGAGACGGGGTACCCGTCTTCCGGGAACATATGAAAGAGCTGATGCAGGTGCCGTACCTGTTTGCACCGGCCCATATGAACAGACAGCGTGCAGCCAGTATTGCGGCGCTTGGCAGCTGTTATTTTGCCCGGGGCATGGTGGTGAGCGGCGAAGAGTATGCGCCGGAATATCTGCGTCTGTCCCAGGCGGAACGGGAGCGGAACGAACAGATCCATATCAGGGCAATGGAACGTGATGATGTTGCCTGTATCAGTCGTCTGGAAGAAGAAACCTTTTCCATGCCCTGGTCAGAAGACGCTTTTCTGGAAATGATCACGAAGAAGGACGCCAGATATTATGTGGCGGAACTTGGCACAAAGATAGTCGGCGGCTGCGGTGTATTGATGATCGCGGGAGAAGGCAATATTACGAATGTCGTCGTGGAGAAAAAAGAAAGAAACCGTGGCATTGGAACAAAGATGCTGCAATATCTTATAGAAGACGGTGAGAAAAACGGCTTGCACGCCTATACGCTGGAAGTAAGGGCAAGTAATGCAGCCGCGATTCATTTATATGAAAAGCTTGGTTTTCATTCCGAGGGAATTCGTCCGAATTTCTATGAAAAACCGCCGGAGGATGCGGTGATCATGTGGAAGAGATAGGAAGCGGATAGAATAATTACCACTGTTTTTACCTATGCGAGATTGATATAATGTGAAGGACGGAGAATTTGTCTATATAGGTACAGGAGGACAGTGTGAAAAATAAATTTTTCACACGCAAGTTTGTGCTCCCGCCCAAACTCGCAGGTTGAGTAAGAATGGAGGATTAAAATGAGAACTTATCTGGATCAGAAAATAAAGAAAAAAGAAAACGAACTGACTGCAGTTACATGCAATTGCTGTAAAAAGGAATTGTTGGTAGAAAATGGCATTCTGAAAGAAGAATGCGTCTCTTTTTCCCATCTATTCGGATATTTCAGTGAAAGAGACGGCGAAAAGCACCGCTTTGACCTGTGTGAGCAGTGTTATAATAAAATGATCGCCGGCTTTCTGCTTCCGGTTGAGAAAGAGGAACGGAATGAACTGCTGTGACGTAAGTCTGGTGGAAAGGTTTAGGTATTCGTATGTTAGACATTTGTTTGCTCGGAACGGGCGGAATGATGCCGCTGCCGTACCGGTGGCTTACATCCCTGATGGCAAGATATAACGGGAAAAGCATATTGATAGATTGTGGGGAAGGAACGCAGATCGCCATGAAGGAGAAGGGGTGGAGCCCTAAGCCGATCGACATTATCTGTTTCACCCACTTTCATGCGGACCATATCAGCGGACTGCCGGGAATGCTCCTTACTATGGGGAATGCAGAACGGACAGAGCCGCTTCTTTTGATCGGGCCCAAAGGTCTGACCAAAGTGGTAGCGGCGCTGCGTGTGATTGCGCCGGAACTGCCTTTTCCGGTAGAATGCATGGAACTTACGGAAGCGGAGCAGACATTGTCTTTTGAAGGCTTTAAGATCGAAGCATTTAAGGTGAATCATAACGTGATCTGTTACGGCTACAATATTGTCGTGGAGCGGGCCGGTAAATTTGATGTGGACAAAGCACAGGCGCACGGAATTGACAGGAGATACTGGAATCGTCTGCAAAAAGGGGAGACAATAGAAACGGAGCAGGGTACATGGACGCCGGATATGGTGCTTGGCGCGTCCAGAAAAGGAATCAAACTGACTTATTGTACCGATACAAGACCGACGGAGAGTATTGTCAGAAATGCAAAAGAGGCGGATCTTTTTATATGCGAAGGCATGTACGGCGAGCCGGAGAAAAAGCAGAAAGCCAAAGAGTATAAACATATGACTTTTTACGAAGCGGCACAGATGGCTAAGGAAGCACAGGTAAAGGAGCTATGGCTGACCCATTACAGTCCGTCTCTTGTCAGAGCGGAAGATTATATGCACGAAGTCCGGAAAATTTTTCCAAATGCTATTGCAGGAAAGGACGGAAAGAGTGTAGACTTATTATATGAAGAAGAATAAAAACGCATAAATCTGCAGCAGGACTGCAGATCGGAACGAATGGCATACGAACAGACAGAATACGAAAGGGCGGGGGGATCACAGTGAAAAGTTCAGGCGGTATTAAAATTATTATTGTAGGAGTCATACTGGCGGCGATCGTTGTCGTGTATTTCTATTATACGGCGAACAAGGTCGATGAAATACGGGAAGAGAACGTACAGTCCACACAGGTTCAAACGGTACTGCTGCGTGATCTGGATAAAAATTATCCTCCTTCGCCCAAAGAGGTCGTGAAGTATTTTAATGAAATAACAAAATGTTTTTACAATGAAAAATATACGGATGCCGAACTGAATGAGCTGGCGGTAAAGATTCAGGGACTTTATGATAACGAATTGATCGCCAATAAGTCACAGGAAGATTATTTGAAAGATCTGAAATCGGATATTGCAGAGATGAAGATGAATGACCGTTCCATATCTTCTTACCAGGTATCTGCCAGTACGGATGTGGAATTTTTTACGCAGGACGGAGATTCCTGTGCAAGATTATATTGCACCTACGGGATCAGACAGGGAACCGAAATTCTGCAAAGCAGCGTTGTCTTTATCCTGCGGCAGGACGAAGCGAAGCATTGGAAAATTCTCGGCTGGGCTGAGGATGATTAAGGCACCCGGATATCTGGAAACGCAGAAGGGTTATGGCCGGGCAGAGAGAACTGTTTGGCAGGCGGGGAGAAAGAAAAGGACAGATATGGATAGAACAGAGGAAATAGAAGAAACAGGGACGGCAAAAGACGTGCTGATTCTGGCGGTTGAAAGTTCGTGCGATGAAACGGCGGCGTCCGTTGTAAAAAACGGGCGGGAAGTGCTTTCTAACATCATATCTTCACAGATTGCACTCCATACGACATACGGGGGCGTTGTCCCGGAGATCGCTTCCAGAAAACATATTGAGAAGATCAATCAGGTCATAGAAGAGGCGCTTTGCGAGGCCAAAGTTTCCCTGCATGACATTACGGCCATTGCCGTGACATACGGGCCGGGACTGGTCGGCGCGCTGCTTGTCGGTGTTTCTACGGCCAAGGCAATCAGCCTTGCCGCTGATATCCCCCTGGTCGGCGTTCATCATATCGAAGGTCATATCAGCGCCAACTATATTGAAAATAAAGAACTAGAACCGCCTTTTATATGTCTGGTCGTATCCGGCGGACATTCTCATCTGGTTGCGGTAAAAGACTATGGAGAATATGAGATACTCGGACGGACCAGAGATGATGCGGCCGGAGAGGCTTTTGACAAAGTGGCAAGAGCGATCGGTCTGGGATATCCCGGCGGGCCCAAAATTGATAAAGTTTCCAAAGAGGGTAATGCGGAAGCCATTGCCTTTCCCCGTGCCAAAGTGGCGGATTCCGTTTATGATTTCAGTTTCAGCGGTTTAAAGTCGGCGGTACTAAACTATCTCAACCAGTGTGAGATGAAAGGGATATCTGTTTGTCAGGCGGATGTCGCGGCTTCTTTTCAGAAAGCGGTCGTGGACGTATTGGTGGAGCATTCCATGCAGGCCGTAGAGGAATACGGACTGCGCAAATTTGCGATAGCGGGAGGCGTGGCATCTAATTCTTCTTTGCGGGAAGCATTTGTCAGAGAATGCAGCCGCAGAGGAATCGCATTTTATTCTCCTTCGCCGATATTTTGTACGGATAACGCGGCCATGATAGGCACAGCAGGATATTATGAATACTGTAAGGGCGTACGACACGGATATGATCTGAATGCGGTGCCGAATCTGCGTTTGGGAGAAAGGGTATAGACAGTCGGATTATGGATAAAGAAAAAAAGACCACAGCGATCGTATTGGCGGCAGGACAGGGAAAGCGGATGCACAGCGATGTGCAGAAACAATATTTACTGCTGCAGGACAAACCGCTTTTATATTATTCTCTGAAAGCCTTTCAGGAGAGCTTTATAGACGAGATCATACTGGTGGTAGGAAAAGGTGAGGAAACATACTGCCGTCTTAAGATCGTAGAGCATTTTCATTTTACAAAAGTAAAAAAGATCGTGGAAGGCGGCAGGGAACGATATCACTCCGTGGCCAGTGGATTACGGGAAATAGAAGGAGAAGGGTATGTGTTTATTCATGATGGGGCACGCCCTTTTTTAACGCAGGAAATATTGGACCGTACTTATGAGATGGTACAAAAGCATCATGCCTGTGCGGCAGGGATGCCGGTGAAGGATACGATCAAGATTGCGGACGAAAAAGGTTTTGCGCAGACAACGCCCAACAGAGAATGCGTCTGGCAGGTGCAGACACCGCAGGTCTTTACCGTGCAGCTTGCTAAAACGGCATATGAAAAATTGTTAATAAAAGAAGAAGAACTGAAAGCACAGGGGATCCGGATTACGGATGACGCTATGGTCGTGGAGACCCTTTTGCAGCACCCGGTGAAACTTGTGGAAGGCTCTTATGAGAATATCAAGATTACGACGCCGGAAGATCTGAAAGTGGCGGCGGTTTTTCTAAAATAACAAAGTACGGCAGGGGAAAGACTGCAGTTTTCGGATCCGGTTGGAAGCCGAAGGCGTTTTGGCGGACATACGTCTTTTAGATCAGGAACAGGAGCCGATTTATCAGATGCTCTCCGGACAGGCGTGGGCAGATGTTACATTTACTCCGGAGCCCGGTTGTCAAAGCTTTTATTTCAAGTGAAATAGGCGGCTTTCGCCGTTAAAATATCATCGGAAAGATCGGCAAACGGAGCTTTCGATAAAATTTCTTGAAAATTTCTAAAAAAAGCTGTTGACACTAATACCCTTTTTTGCTAAAATGATTTTTGCGCTGACCGGGAAAGGTCAGACAAACCGAACATGGAGAGGTATCGAAGTGGTCATAACGAGGCGGTCTTGAAAACCGTTTGTCCGCAAGGGCGCGTGGGTTCGAATCCCA
>ERZ808040.224-NODE-224-length-56663-cov-11.432916_pt1 | contig 56663 bp, 53 predicted proteins | sample MGYA00380191_ERZ808040 | MGnify/ENA primary metagenome ERZ808040 (study PRJEB31490, sample SAMN06133395) | mouse gut metagenome | isolation source: J6 | host: mice | place: China: Chengdu | collected 2015-05 ...
AATCGAAATCTATTACTCTTTTGTCGGCAAGGTAGAATTGCCCGACTAAAGCCCGACCCGTCCGGCAGTCAGCCGGACAGGGAACGGCAAAATTTTTTACACTTCTTTTACTTCTTTATCTCACATGAGCAAAATCACAGGGCATGAAGCAGCTTATGGCTAAGTAGATGTAATCAAGAGAAGAAAGGAAAAGCACAATCCAGACGGAACCGGCGGTTGTGTCAAGAAATGTTTGTGGGATAGCAAGAATTTTGATATAATAGGAGCAGGAACCCCGTAACCGGGAGAAAGGCAGGAGGATAAATGCACATAAGCTATAAACCCCTCTGGCATACGCTGGTTGAGCGCAATATGAGGAAAGAGGACTTGCGGATTGCCGCCGGTCTTACCACAAATATGATTGCAAACATGGGTAAGGGAAAAAATATCAGCATGGAAACGCTGGTTCGTATCTGCGAAGCTCTGAATTGTGGCATTTTGGATGTGATAGAATTAGAAAAAGATGATAATAACTGAGCAAAAGACTAAGAAATCTCAGATTCTATGGAGATGATTATGAAAACATTATACCTTATCGGTGGGACAATGGGCGCTGGTAAAACGGCAGTAAGTCAGCAGCTCAAAAAGGACTTGCCAAATTCTGTCTTTCTTGACGGAGACTGGTGTTGGGATTCCAGCCCATTTCAGGTAACAGAAGAAACGAAAAAAATCGTAATAGACAACATTTGCCATTTGCTTAATAATTTTTTGAGTTGTTCGGTATATGAGAATATCATTTTCTGCTGGGTAATGCACGAACAAGCCATTATTGATTCTATTATCGAAAATTTGGATATAACCAACTGCGATGTGAAATGTATTTCACTTATTGTAGACTCTGATAATTTGATGAATAGGCTAACAAGAGATGTTCAGAAAGGTATTCGTAGTGCTGATGTTATTGAAAGAAGCATGGCAAGAATTCCTCTGTATCAAGCATTAAATACAATCAAAATAGATACAAACAACAAAACGATACCTATGATTTCAGATGAAATAAAACAACTTTAATTATCCGTAATAATTCAGCCAGCCGGAACCGGCTGGCTGTTCTGTTACTCCTTATGCTCCAACACTGCTTTTATCATGGCAAGTGCAAGCGCCTGTTTGCTGGGAGAAGTATCCTTCCAGAGTGCTTCTATCTCCCGGATGGTACTAATTTCATTTTCTTCCAGTTCGTCTTGCAGAAGATAATCCGGCGAGATTTTCAGAGCCTTGCAAATGTCTATGAATACCGGCAGGCTGGGCATTTTTACGCCGCCCTCAATCTGCCGGAGGTAAGTAGCGTTGATATTGCACATTTCCGAGAGCCGGTCAGCAGTTAAGCCCCGGTCTTTCCTTACTGCGTTGATACGCTTCCCTAATCCATTCTTTTCCATAGTCTACACCCATCTATTAGCTATCAGTTATCATTTTGTACACTTTAAGACTATAATATGATTGCTGTTTTCAATAGCTTCTGATAGACTATAAGATATTAGCTTATGGCTTTTTGGAGGGTATGGATATGAAAAATATATGGAGAAAGCTGCGGGAAAATTGGCTGGATTTCTGGGAAGATGATGAACTGGACATGGACAAAAAACATCTAAGCCAGAACGACAAGCGTTCCCTGCTCTATGGTGGTTTTATGATAGGGGCTGTCACATTTATTTTTCTCTCAATCGGGATTATGGTTGGAAATATATGGACGAACCACCGAAATCAAAAAGATATGGAAGAACTCTTAGGAACAATCGCTACCTACATGGCAACGGCCACTGATGATGAATACGAGGAAATCGCCCAAACTATCCGGCATGATTTAGTGTACAGCCAGTACGGGCAGGACATTGAAAATCTTATCCGTTATATCCCGAATACGGCTGACGGCTGCTGTCTGGAACGGGGCTTCCCTGAGCGTATCAATCTGGTTTTCCTGAATACCGGCGAAGCCTATGGGATGGAAATATTCGATGAAACCGAACCGATTGAAAGCCAACGGGAAAGAGGCGGCACAATGATTACCTCTGGATACGATGAAATCAGTGAAGCCCATTTGATGATGATGTCAAATCCCAACATGGACAGCGCCACCGCTTCCATTGACCGGGGACGGGGCATTGTGAGCGCCCACAAAATGAAAACGCATTTTTGTGATGATTGTATCCGGAAAATCCTGACTACCGTTGAAGATGAATTTATGGACGAGGCCGTAATCTATGACGCCGAGGAAAAGACCTTCTACCCTGTCACAGAAGGGGATTTACAAATTGGAGATTATTCTTTCCACACCTACTATGAGGATGGCGGCTATGAGATAAAAATTGCATATACCGGCGAATAAAAGACGCTGCCGTTGCAGGAACACCCATTCCCACAACGGCAGTTTTTATTTTCCCTTGCGCCGGAAGTTGAACGGGCTGTTTTTGATGTTCGGAGATTTTGACAGTATCTTTTTCAATATCTTCTGTTCATCCGGCGGCAGTTTGTAAAAGTCAATGCCGAGCATGTTGAAAATGACCGCCCACACCTTTCCGAGATAGTCCCCGGAGGATTGAATAGCTTTCCGAATATCTAACGCCACTTTTTTTGCAGCAGAATAATCCGGCGTACTGTCAATGTCATGCTCATGGGCTTTCCGTATGTCGTGGAGAATGGCGTCCCATGTTTTGTGCGTCACATGGCAGAAGAAATCTTCTTCCTTTACTTCTGCGGCAAGGATAGTCTTTGAATAGAAATCATTTTCTGCCTGTTTGTATTTCTGAACGATAGTCTGCCGCTGTTCTTCCAAAGACTCATAAAGGGTACGGAAAGTAGAGGTCGCATGACCGTCTATATAAATCTCCGTGTCGGTCATAAGCTGCTCAAATTTATCGTTGGTAGCAATCTCGCAAAGGAGCCGGTTGTTGATACGACCGCTTTTCAGCAGCGCCACCATTTCATCTGTCAAATGTAATTCCATTAAGGGCGTGTTGGCCTGCTCTCTGTTTTCTGTCCGGCACAGCAGATAATCAACGGACACCTGATAGAAGTCTGCCAGCGTCACAAGGTTGCCGTGGTTGATCTCCTTATAGTCGTTTGCTTCATAGCTGGCAAGGGCAGATTTTGAAATACCTGTCGCCTTTGATAATTCCTCCAGATTTAAGCCTTTATCCTTGCGTAGCTCCCAAAGACGTTCCTGTATGGTAGTCGCTCTCAGCATAGATTGTTCACTCCTTCCTGCGGCTGGCTGCCGCTGTTAATGCCATTATACCATACCCGTCCGCAATCGTGGAAATTTCCGTTTTTCTCCCCGAAATCCTACTTTGTGGATATACGGCACAGGGCACAAAAATGGTCTATGATACAGGTAGTTCATCGATGGATTATTCCAATCGAATGACCGGCCTGTATGGGATATGTCCCCCGGCGAAGTAGCGCAGCGACTTCCGGCAAGGAATTGGAGGAACCTTGACCGCAACGAGCGTACCAAAGGGGACAAAACGCCGCCGCAAGAACCGGGGGCAGGAACGACATCAGGGAGAACCGGCGAAAATGAACACCGAATTGATACCGAAACACAACAATCCGATAGGGCATAGTCTACCCTATCCGTAATACTGCGGGGGATTTCCGGGCGGCTCTATGGCTGTATTTTCCTTGAAAATCGCCCCGAAACACGACACTAAAATCTGCTATCCGTCTATTGCGGCTGTTACGGCTGAAATGGGCGGATTTTTGTTTAAGGAGGCACCATGCCGAGAATGCCGAAAAAGAGGAAGCTGGAGTTGTCCTTCTTCCTCAATGAACGGGGGCGGGTAACGTACAACGACCTTTGCCGGAAATGCCAGCGTACTTGTAAGCAGAGCTTCCGGGCGGTCATTGTAGACTGTCCCCATTATCTTTCCAAACGCTCAAAACGAAAAGTAAAGGAGGACACCGATTGAATGGAAGTTGAATTTATGACCGCAGACACCGCCCTGCCGCCCTGTATGCCGCTGCCGAGAGCCATGCTGCGGCTCCCGATCAGCAGCACCGCCAAGGTCATGTACGCCCGGATGTTGGATATGATTTTCCTATCCGGCATAGAGGACGCCAATGGGATTTTATTTATCCATTTCCCCATTGTGGAACTGGCGTCGGCACTTGCCCGCAGCGCCATGACCGTGAAGCGTTCCCTGAATGAATTAGAAGACGCCGGACTGATACTGCGAGTGCGTCAGGGCTTCGGAGAACCCAACAAGATATATGTACTCATTCCCAAGAAGGAGGACAACCGCTTATGAGTGAAAAGCTGGAAAAGCTCAATCAGGAGATAGAGAAAACGGAAAAGAAGCTGCGCTGGGCGGAGCAGGAGGAAAAACGCCTTATCCATCAGGCAAAGACGCTTACCCGGAAGGAACGGACGCACCGGCTTTGTACCAGAGCCGCCATGCTGGAAAGCTACCTTCCCCACCCGGGAGCCATCACGGATGAACAGGTCAGTTTGTTTTTGAAGCTGCTATTCCATAAAGACAGCACCCGGCAGCTTATGGAAAAAGTATTTGCCGGAACCGGCACAGCAAAGGAGGGCACAGAATGAAGATGGATTTTTCTAAAGACGAGCTGGCTATGGTCTATCAGTACGCCGCCGGTACAAAGGACGACACCCTTGCGGGGCTGAAAGAAATCGTGCCGGTTATCCGTGACCGGCAGACAAGGGAGATTGTGGAGAGTACCATCCGAAAGCTGGACGCCATCCCGGAGCCGGAGTGCCGCCGCTTTATCGCTGATACAAAACAGCACTTTATCCAGAAACGGGACAATTCCATCCGGCGCAGGCTTGCCGAAGCCAGGGCACAGACGAGGACGCAGAAGCCACAAACCAAGAGAAAGCAGCCAGACCGGGAACGGTCATAATCGCTTCCAGAGCCGCCGCCCGTGGGCTGCCCCTCTGGAAGAGGGCGCAACTATACACCGGTCGAGCCGGTGCGTTGCGCCCTGCCGGGGGCTTCCTGCGGAAAGCGGATGATTTCCAGCACACTTGCGGCTGCTTCCAATCATCACAGGGGACGCTGCGCTTCCCCTGCGCTGGCTTGTGCCAGCTACCCCTTTGTGTACTTACCGCCCGAAAACATTTTGCGCTGTAAGCTGTTCTCGTTTAGCAAGTTTACAATTCTTCTATTCCCAAAAGTGACCGGTCATAGTATAATAAAGCTAGCGACAAATCGGAATTGAATTTATGGAGGTGTTTTTATGAAAATTGGCGAAGTGGGTTTATTAACAAACGACGTACCAAGGCTTGCAGCCTTTTATAAACAACTACTTGAAATTGAAAATGACAGTAATGATGAAACCCATCAGTTTATTATTACCGAAGAAACCACTTTGACCATTTATAATGATGGGACAGAAAAGAATAATCAAAATCAGAATATTTGCTTAGCGTTTACTGTCGATGATATAGAAAAAGAATATGAAAAGGTATTAGCTATGGGAGTCAAAATTATCGAAGGCCCTACAAAACGACCTTGGGGTGCAATTAACATGAGTTTTTATGATCCTGATAATAACATGATTTTCTTTAGGAGTTTTCCAAAAAACAGCTAACTTCCCATTTATCGACCTGTCCATCATCGGGCCAACCTGACCCGAACTTTCAAAACTGAATATAGCCGCCACCAGCGGCATCACCGAGCAGGAAATCAGAAACGGTTTCTTGCTTTTCTTTTGCCCAAAATGAGGTGGCAAACCACCACTCTATCCAATCAAACACAGGAAGGAGGAAGCCGTTATGCCCTGTCCCCACCATGATATAAAAATCGTCCAGCGCAGCAACCGCCAATCAGCCGTAGCCGCCGCAGCTTACCAGAGCGGCGAACGGCTGTTTTCCGAGTACGACCAGAAGCAGAAATACTATTCCGAGAAACGAGGGATTGTTCACACCGAAATCATGCTGCCACCCCACGCCCCGCCGGAGTACGCAGACCGCAACACTTTGTGGAATGCCGCCGAAGCCGTAGAAAAACAATGGAACTCCCAGCTTGCCCGCAGGATCGTACTTGCCATACCGAGGGAAATTCCCCGGTCGCAGCACGCCGACCTGATCCGGGACTATTGCCGGGAGTTTTTCGTTTCCAAAGGCATGATTGCCGACTTTGCCATTCACGATAAGGGGGACGGGAATCCCCACGCCCACATCTTGCTGACCATGCGGGCAATGGACGAAACCGGGAAATGGCTTTCCAAGAGCCGGAAGGTTTATGACCTTGACGAGAACGGCGAGCGTATCCGGCTCCCATCCGGGAACTGGAAAAGCCACAAGGAGGACACCGTGGACTGGAACGACCAGAAATACGGCGAGATATGGCGGCAGGGCTGGGCGGCTGTCGCCAATCGCTATCTGGAAGCCAATGACCGCCCGGAACGCCTTGACCTTCGTTCCTATGAACGGCAGGGGCTTGATAAAATCCCCACCGTCCACATGGGGCCAGCGGTCAGCCAGATGGAGAAACGAGGGATACAGACCAACATCGGCAACCTGAACCGGGACATTACCGCCGCCAACCGGCTCATGCAGTCCATCCGTCAGATGGTGCGCCATCTGAAAGGCTGGATTGCAGACCTGAAGGAGAAAAAGGCCGCCCTGCTGGAAGCCTTGCAGGAAGCGAAGGAACCCACCCTGCCGGAACTGCTGAGCAAATATCTGGATTTGCGCCGGGAGGAGCGCACCGGCTGGACGAGCAAAGGCCAGCTCAAAGGCACTGTAAATGACTTCAACAAGGTAATGGAGGCCATCCGCTATCTGCGGGAAAAGGAGCTGTCCACCGTGGAGAGTTTGGACGCCTATCTGGATACCGTCAGCGGACAGGCCATTTCCATCCGGGAAGAGATGAAGCCGAAGGAAAAGCGCATGAAAGAGATCGACACCCTGCTTTCCCATATCGCTAACTTTGAAGCCCACAAGCCGGTTCATGCGGAATATGCCGCCATCCGGTTTAAGAAACCAAAGGAACAGTTTGCAGCCGACCGTCGGGACGAGCTGGACGCCTACAATGCCGCTGTCCGCTATTTCAAGGTGCATTTGGAGGGAACCAAGTACAGCACCAAAAAGCTGAATGAGGAACGGACGCAGCTTGCCGGAGAGGTGGCCGAGTACAGGGAACGCCTGTCGGCGTTGCAGGAGGATGTGAAGATTCTCCGGGATGTGCGCCACTGGCTCAATCAGGTGCTTCCGTCCGAGCAGTACCGCCAGACCGCCGAACCGGGCAAGAAACCGTCCATCCAGCAGGCGGTCAAAGGCCGGGCGCAGCGTATCCGGGAGGAACAGACCGAGAAACGCCAGCAGCCCCGCACAGAGAAAAAACAGGATATAGAACTTTAACAGGCGCTTGCCATTTTCTTTTCGAGAATGACAGGCGCTTTTCTTATTTTCAGGAGGATTTAGTTGAATGTATTTGAAGCTGTCAAGCAGTCTGTTACCACCAGGCAGGCTGCCGAGCATTTCGGAATCCGGGTGGGACGGAACGGGATGTGCGTCTGTCCCTTCCATGCAGACAAAAACCCAAGCATGAAGGTTGACCGGCGTTTTCACTGTTTCGGCTGTCAGGCAGACGGGGATGTGATTGATTTTGTTTCCCGTCTGGAAGCTGTCAGCCCCAAGGAAGCCGCCCTTATGCTGGCGCAGGCGTTTTCCATCCCTTATGAGGACAAGGAGCCGCCCCGTCACAGAAAGCCCCGGCAGGAAACCCCGGAACAGCGGTTCCACCGCATGGAACGCTATTGCTTCCGGGTGCTGTGCGATTACCGAAACCTGCTGCGCCGCTGGAAACGGGACTATGCCCCCAAGACACCAGACGAGGATTTCCACCCGCTGTTTGTGGAAGCCCTACAAAAGCAGGACTATGTGGACTATCTGCTGGATGTGCTGCTCTCCCCGGACATGGAGGAACGGGCAGCCCTTATCATCGACTGTGGAAAGGAAGTGAGCAATCTTGAAATACGAATGGAAGAGCTTGCCGCCGGAGATACGGCAGGCCGCAGAACAGACCATACAAGAAGCACCGCCGCCCCGGAGCGTTGAGGAAGTCAAAGCCATGCTGGAAAGCACCGAGAAAGGCGGCGTCCGCAACAGTATCCGCAACTGCCTGACCGTCTTTCAGAATGACCCGCTGCTTTCCGGGGCAATCGCCAAAAATCTGCTGACCGAGCGCACCGACATCATCAAGCCCATCGGCTACCACCGTACCGGCACCGCCATCACAGACACGGATATGAACTATCTGCTCCTGTATCTGGAAGAAACCTATGGGCTGACCAGCGAAAAGAAGATTGCCGCCGCCATCGGGATCGTTGCCAACGAAAACGGCTATCACCCCATCCGGGACTACCTGAACGGCCTTTCATGGGACGGAACCGAGCGTATTTGTACCTGCCTGCACCACTTTTTAGGAGCCGACAGCGACCAGTACACCTATGAAGCCCTGCGGTTGTTCCTACTGGGAGCCATCCACCGGGCATTTCATCCCGGCTGCAAGTTTGAGGTCATGCTCTGTCTGGTGGGCGGTCAGGGAGCTGGGAAATCCACCTTTTTCCGGCTGCTGGCCGTGAAAGACGAGTGGTTTTCCGATGACCTTCGCAAGCTGGACGATGACAATGTGTACCGCAAGCTGCAAGGCCACTGGATTATTGAGATGTCGGAAATGATCGCCACCGCAAACGCCAAGAGCATTGAGGAAATCAAGTCTTTTTTGAGCCGACAGAAGGAGGTCTATAAAATCCCATACGAAACCCACCCGGAGGACAGGCTGCGGCAATGCGTGTTCGGCGGCACTTCCAATGCCCTGGACTTCCTGCCCCTTGACCGTTCCGGCAACCGGCGCTTTCTGCCGGTCATGGTGTACCCGGAACAGGCGGAAGTTCACATTCTGGACGATGAAGCCGCTTCCAGAGCCTACATGGAGCAGCTATGGGCGGAAGCCATGACCATTTACCGCAGCGGGGATTTTGAGCTGTCTTTCAGCCCTGAAATGGTGCGCTATCTCAAAGAACACCAGGGGGATTTTATGCCGGAGGACACCAAAGCCGGGATGATCCAAGCATATCTTGATCGCTATACCGGCAGCATGGTGTGTTCCAAGCAGCTTTTCCGGGAAGCTCTGAACCGCCCCTTTGACGAGCCGAAACAATGGGAAATCCGGGAGGTCAACGACATTATGAATCATTGTGTCACAGGCTGGCACTACTTTTCCAATCCCCGGATGTTCCCGGAATACGGCAGGCAGAAGGGCTGGGAGCGTGAAACGAAAGCAACGGGCACCAGCAACAGAGCCGAAAAAATTCCGGAGGGATTTGTGGAGGTCACAGAGCAGATGGAGCTTCCTTTCTGAAAATCCTCCCCGTTGCCGACTTTGTTGCACTCCCGTTGCCGGGCTGGTTGCCGGAGAAAGCCCCATAACTGCGGGCTTTTTCCCCTATCAGCAACCAAAGCAACAGAAAAATAAAAGAAAATATAAATTGTAACCAAACCGCCAGACAGAGATGGTTTTGAAGTTTTTTGAAGCCCGTTGCCGGACTTCGTTGCCGACCTTCTCCTTGTCTGCCTATTCTATTATGGAGGATAACTGCCTATGGCAAAAACGAAAACAGAGATTCATGTTACCACAGTTTTTGACGGCGAGCTGGACGCAGCGGATGTCTTTGTGAGCCTGATTGCCCAAAAATTTGGGCAGAATACCGGCAAGGATAATCTTGTGAAAACACAAGATTTAGGGTATAATAAAGACGAGGTTCAGAAGAACCGTGTTCCGTCTGGATTGTGCGGGTAAACGGTTATGATGAACGGATACGAATACACAGGCATGGACGCAATTCTGGCGGGCAGCTTCCGGGCGGCCATCTATTGCAGGCTTTCCAAAGACGATGACCTTGACGGGGAGAGCGCCAGTATTGCCAACCAGCGGGATATGCTGGAAAGCTACTGCGAAAAGCAGGGATGGGAGGTTGTGGCAGTCTATCAGGACGATGGTTACACGGGGCTGAACATGGAGCGCCCCGACCTGAAACGGATGTTAAAGGCCATCGAGCGCAGGCAGATAAATCTTGTGATAACGAAAGATTTATCGAGGTTGGGCCGAAATTACTTGCAGACCGGCACACTGATCGAGGACTTCTTCCCTCGTCACGGCGTCCGCTATATCGCCATGAATGACGGTATCGACACCATGCGGGACAACAACGACATTGCGCCGTTCAAGAACATCCTGAACGAGATGTACAGCAAGGATATTTCCAAGAAGGTACATTCCTCGTATCTTCTGAAAGCCCAGCAAGGCCAGTTTACCGGCTGTGTGGCTCCCTTTGGGTATCGGAAAGACCCGGAGGACAAAAACCACCTGCTGGTGGACGAGGAAACCGCCCCCATTGTCCGGCAAATCTTCCTTTGGGCGTTGGAAGGACACGGCCCCAACTTCATCCGGCGCAGGCTGGAAGAACAGAAGGTGCCTTGCCCTACATGGTGGAACCGGGAACGGGGTTTCCGCAATGTCCGCACCAAATGGGAAAAGAAAGACCCGGAAAACGGGCGGTATATGTGGGACTTCTCTGTGATAAAGGACATCCTGATGAATCCCGTTTATACCGGGGCGATAGCTTCCCAAAAGAAGGACTACCGCTTCAAAATCGGCACCATTGGCGAGAAGAAGCCGCAGGACTGGATTGTGGTGGAGGAACGGCACGAACCGCTGATTGACAGCAAAAGTTTTGCCATCGTGCAGGACAAGCTGAAATCCCGCCAGCGCCCCCGGCAGAATGGGGAAACTAGCCTGTTTGCCGGACTTATCAAGTGCGGCGAGTGCGGTAAGTCGCTGACCATCCGCACCACCCACGCCAAGCACCCGCAGCAGATTTACGCCTGTAAGACCTATGGTGCGTTCGGCAAGAACCACTGTTCCCAGCACCGGGTGGAATACGATACCCTTTACCACCTTGTCCTGAACAAAATCCGGGAGTGCGCCAAGGCTGCCCTGACCGACGGGGAGGCCATTGCCGGGAAGCTGACCGACACCTGCGAAGCCGAGCAGAAAGGCCAGCGGGAAGCGTTAGAGCGTTCTCTTTCCAAGGACGAGGAACGGATCGAGGTGCTGGAAAAGATGGTGCTGCGGCTCTATGAGGACATGGTTGCCGGGCGGATCAGCGAAGCCAACTTCAATCTCATGCTGGACAAGACGCAGAAGGAACAGGCTGAACTGAAAGAACGGGTTGCACAGGGGCGCAAGAAGCTGGCTGATGAAATGCGGCTGGCTATGGACGCCAAACAATGGGTGGACGCCATTCAGGAATATGCCGACATCACGGAACTGGACGCAGCCACCTTAAACCGCCTGATTAAAGAAATCGTTGTCCATGAACACATCGACAGCGATAAGACACGACACATTTCTATCGAAATTCACTTCAATCTCAAACCCATCCCGGAGGTGGAACAGGTCAAGGGCTGACCTGTCCTTGCCGGGGCGGTTCTAAAACAATTCCATATATTTTTTGACACGCCGCCGCCCGCCATCGAGCAAGGTTTTACTCCTAATTAGGGATAAAACAGCTCATGGCGGGCGGCGGCGTTGCGCTGATCGGTATGCAGCTTATCCCCCTGCTGGCGAACCTGTTTGGTTAAGGCAGGTGAGAGCCTATGCTGAATATCCTCGACCAGATCGGGCAGTGGATAAAAGAGTTCCTGATTGAGTGCATCACAGGGAACCTTTCCGGGCTGTTCGACCAGGTAAATGAAGCGGTCGGGGACGTGGCGGCGGACGTAGGAAAAACACCCCAGGACTGGAATGCCGGGGTGTTTTCCATGATCCGCTCCCTGTCGGATAACGTGATCGTCCCCATAGCCGGAATTATTTTAACATTCGTCCTGTGCTATGAGCTAATCAGTATGATTACCGAGAAGAACAACATGCACGATTTTGACACTTTCAATATTTTCAAATGGATTTTCAAGGTATTTGTTGCTACCTACCTTGTCACGCACACTTTTGACATCACAATGGCGATCTTTGAACTGTCGCAGAATGTGGTGCGCCAGAGTGCCGGGGTGATTACCGGGAATACGAACATCCAGTTTGATGCCGTCATGGGGAGCCTGACGTCGCAGCTTGAGACAATGGGAAACGGGGAACTGTTCGGGCTTTTAGTGGAAACCGTTCTGATACGGATTACTACCCCGATATTGTCTGTCTGCGTCATGCTGGTACTGGTGGGGCGCATGGTGGAAATCTATATTTACTGTTCCGTGGGTGCAATCCCTTTTGCCACCATGACCAATAGGGAATGGGGACAGATGGGGAACAACTACCTGCGCGGGCTTGTGGCGCTTGGATTGCAGGGCTTTTTCATCATGGTGTGCATAGCAGTCTATTCCGTCCTTGTGTCAAATATCGGAAATGCGGCGAACATCCACGGGGCTATCTGGAAGTGTGCCGGGTATACGTTGCTCTTATGTTTTTCACTTTTTAAGACAAGTTCAATCTCGCGCTCAATCTTTAATGCACATTAAGGGGGACGGATATGGAAGAAAAAAGGATGCCTGCCAGATACCGGATGGATGAAACCGGGCAGATGCGCCGCACATGGAACGGCAAGCTGCCGGAGGAATTTAATGAGAAAGATATGCTTCTGTTTGCAATAGATACCGACCTTACACTAAATGGGCGCGTATCGGCTGATACGCTGGATGCGGTCAGGAAAGCAGGCTACAGTTACGAAAACGGGGCGCTTATGCCCTTAGAAATGGATCATCAAAAGGAGGCCAAAATGGAACAACAGAATAACACAATGGAGATCAGCGTAAAAGTCTATCCTGTGCAGAAAGAATCGGGGAACCTGCTTGCTTTTGCAAGTGCAACGATCGGCGGCTGTTTTGCCGTCAATGGAATCCGTGTCATGAACAGTGAAAAGGGAAAATTCGTTGCCATGCCCAGCAGCAAGGGCGGCGACGGGAAGTACCATGACATTTGCTGCCCCACAACGGCGGAGATGCGGAAAGCGCTGGACGCGGCTGTCAAAGGGGAATATGAGAAAGCGGTAGAGAAGCCGTCCCTGCGCGGGGCGTTGCAGAGTGCCGCAAAGGAGGCAGCGGCGCGCCCGGCACCGGAAGGCCAGAGGACGGCAGATAAGGGTGCGCGCTGATGTGCCGCCCTTTGTGCCCTGCATGGAAAATGAAAACGGAAGGAGGGAAAGAAAGTGGAATATCCGCAGGTTTATAAACGCTCCCCGGAGGAAGCAAGGGCCGTGGGAGAAACAGCCCTTTTCAGGGAATCACATAAGCTGAATATCGCCTGTAAAAAGGCAATCGAGACGGCGATCCGGGAGAATTTTGACGGGATGCACCTGAAAAAAGAGTGCCTGAACACAGTCATGGAGGAATACGGCCCTGACCGTATGGATTGGGTGCTGGCAAACACTGTCCGGCATCTGGAGTATGACGGGCGGTTTTCCCATAGCAACAAGGAGTGGGCAGGCAGTTTCGACATTCCGGGAATCAATCCGCACGGCTATGACTTTGGGCAGGATTTTAAGGTGGGGAGCCATCCGGCTGTGCTGGACGGGTTTATCAGCCTGATGCGGCGTGAGAGGGAGGCGGCAAAGGCACAGCCTGAAAAGCCGTCGATCAGGGGGCAGCTTGCTATGCAGTCTGTCCCGGCCGGAAAGCCCGCTGCAAAAACAAATGACAGGGAGGTGAGGTAAGATGCCTTTTGTGCCTGTGCCAAAGGATTTGACAAAAGTAAAGACAAAGGTGGCGTTCAACCTGACAAAACGGCAGCTTGTCACCTTCGGGCTGGGCGGCCTTGTGGGAATCCCCGCATATCTCTTTACCCGTGGCAGCATAGGGAATGAATCAGCCGCCCTTCTGATGATTGGCCTGATGCTTCCCTTTTTTGCATTTGGGATATATGAGAAGGACGGGCAGCCGCTTGAAAAAGTGCTGAAAAATTTTATCAGCGTTTCTTTCATGCGGCCACCGGCAAGGCCCTACCGTACAGACAATGGCTATGCCGCGCTTATGCGGCAGGCGGATTTTGATAAGGAGGCAGAGCAGATTGAAAACAAAGAAACAGGCAAGGCAGGAAAGAAACCTGCAGGCCGCAAAAAACCAGTACAAAAAGGATAAGGAGGATTTAAAGGCGATAAGGCTCATGCCGGAGGCGAAACTTACAAAGCAGGAAAAAAAGAGGCTTGCCGCCGCTGTGAAGAAAGCAAAGCGGGATGGGAAAATCCCGAAATCCGCGCAGGAGACGATTCCTTACCGGGAGATGCACCGGGACGGCATCTGTGATGTGGACGGGCATTACTTTACAAAGCAGGTGGAGTTTTTTGACATCAACTACCAGCTTGCCCAGAACGAGGATAAGAACATTATTTTTGAGAACTGGTGCGATTTCCTCAACTATTTTGATTCCTCCATCCGTTTCCAGCTTTCCTTTTTGAACCAGAGGGCGGATATGGAGCGTTTCAGGAAGTCTATCGACATACCAGAGCAGGAGGATAAGTTTAACCAGATCAGGCGTGAATACGTCGGGATGCTGCGGGGACAGCTTTCACGGGGCAACAACGGGCTGACAAAGACAAAATATATCACCTTCGGTGTGGAAGCTGAGAACCTGAAAGCCGCAAAGACGCGGCTGGAGCGGATCGAAGCTGATATTATGGCGAACTTTAAAGTGCTTGGGGTAAAGGCGAAAACTTTGGATGGCTATGAGCGTCTTTCTATCCTGCACCAGATGTTCCACCCGGCCGGGGAGAGGAAATTTCACTTTTCGTGGGATGCGATCTGGCAGACGGGGCTTTCCAGTAAAGATTTTATTGCGCCGGACAGCTTCACCTTCCAGAATGGGCAGTATTTTAAGGTGGGACGGACTTACGGGGCAGCTTCTTTTATCCAGATTTTAGCGCCGGAACTGACCGACCGTATGCTGGCGGATTTCCTTGACCTGGAGAATGGCATGGTGGTGACGCTGCATATCCAGTCTATAGACCAGAGCGCGGCGATCAAGACCATCAAACGCAAGCTGACGGATATTGACAAGATGAAGATCGAGGAACAAAAGAAAGCAGTTCGCGCAGGGTACGATATGGATATCATCCCGTCCGACCTGGCAACATACGGCAATGAGGCAAAAACGCTGTTGGAAGATTTGCAGAGCAGGAATGAGCGTATGTTTTTAGTCACAATCCTTGTGATGAACCTGGCGGATAAACGGCAGAAGCTGGAAAACAATGTGTTCCAGACAGCGGGGATCGCGCAGAAATATAACTGTGCCTTAAGGCGCCTTTCTTACCAGCAGGAGCAGGGCTTTGTGTCAACGCTCCCGCTTGGCGTGAACCAGGTGGAGATACAAAGGGGTCTTACCACAAGCAGCACTGCAATCTTCGTCCCGTTTACGACACAGGAACTATTCCAGAGCGGGGAAGCCCTTTATTACGGGGTAAATGCACTCAGCAACAACCTTATCATGTGTGACAGGAAGAAACTGAAAAACCCTAACGGGCTGATACTCGGAACGCCCGGCGCGGGCAAGTCTTTTTCCGCAAAAAGGGAGATCACAAACGCTTTCCTGATCACAACGGACGATATAGCAATCATTGACCCGGAGGCGGAGTATTCGCCCCTTGTGACGGCGCTTGGCGGGCAGGTGATTAAGATTTCCCCTGCATCCTCGCAGTACATTAACCCGATGGATATCAACCTGAATTACAGTGAGGATGACGACCCGCTGATCTTAAAGAGCGATTTTATTTTATCGCTGATGGAACTGATGATGGGGAAGGTGGAACCGGACGAAAAGAGTATTATCGACCAGTGCCTGCGCAGGGTGTACCACCGCTTTTTTGACGACCCGTGCCCGGAGAAAATGCCGATCCTGCAGGACTTGTATGAGGAAATCCAGAAGTACGGGGGAGACAAGGCGCGGCATGTGGTGGACTGCATGGCGATCTATGTCACAGGCTCCTTGAGCGTCTTTAACCATAGGACAAATGTGGATATACAGTCGCGTATTGTCTGCTATGACATTAAGGAATTGGGAAAACAGCTTAAAAAGCTGGGAATGCTGGTGGTACAGGATCAGGTCTGGGGGCGCGTTACTGTGAACCGGGAAATCCATAAGGCTACACGGCTCTATATTGATGAATTCCACCTTCTCTTGAAGGAGGAACAGACAGCAGCTTACAGCGTGGAAATCTGGAAGCGGTTCCGAAAATGGAGCGGTGTCCCAACAGGCATCACCCAGAACGTCAAAGACCTGCTTTCCTCGCGGGAGATCGAAAACATTTTTGAGAACAGTGATTTTATCTATATGCTCAACCAGGCCGCAGGAGACAGGGCAATCCTGGCAAAGCAACTGAATATTTCCCCTCACCAGCTTTCTTATGTTACCAATTCCAATGCGGGTGAGGGGCTTTTGTTTTATGGGAATGTGATTATCCCATTTATCGACCATTTTCCGAAGGATACGCATTTGTACCGCCTGCTGACAACAAGGCCGGAGGATTTGGCGGAGGACGTCGATGGAAAACAGTAACCATATCCAGTGCAACTATATTTTTCAGGGGGATTGTCTGGATTTATCTAGGCAGATACCAGACGGATATGTGTCTATGATACTGACCGACCCGCCTTATGGGATTTCTTACCGGAATAATTTCTCCAGCCAGAAACATTCTGTGCTGGAGGGAGACGGTGGGATTGACTATGAACGGATGGCAGAAGAAAGCTACCGGATTCTAAAAGATAATTCCCATGCTTATTTTTTTACAAGATTTGACTGCTATCCTTATCATTACAAATGTTTGGAAAAGGCAGGATTTACTATAAAAAACTGCATGGTGATAGAAAAAGGAGCGGTGGGCGGGATTGGGGATTTAAAGGGCAGTTTTGCAAATAATTCTGAATGGCTTATCTTCTGCCAGAAGGGTAGGCGCACGTTCAACCGTACTTGTCTTTTGGAAAATAAAAATAAGGAAGGAACTCAGTTTCATCATGGTCGAAAGCCGAGTGCAAAATATAAGACCCGGTTTAATGCCTGCTGGTTTGGAGAGGAATATCCAAAAGCTACATACCATCCAATATGGCAGAAAAAACATGAGATATACCATCCAACAATTAAAAATGCAGAGTTCCTTTCATGGCTGATACAGATTTCAAGCCTGCCTGGAGAATTGGTTTTTGACGGCTTTATGGGAACAGGAAGTACAGCATTGGCGGCAATCCAGACAGGAAGGGAATATCTCGGCGCAGAAATTGACCCAGATTATTACCGTATCATACAGAAAAGGTTACATGACAAAATATAAAGGAGTGTATAAGAATGAAGATCGGCCTGATTGATGTGGACGGACACCGTTTTCCCAATCTCTGCCTGATGAAGCTGTCAGCTTACCATAAGGCAAGGGGCGATCTGGTGGAATGGTACGACGGCAGGAAACGGTATGACCTTGTATATATGAGCAGGGTATTCACGGACACCTATTCAAAAGATTATGAAGGGAATATAAAAGCAGACCAGGTCATAAAAGGCGGCACAGGGTATGGGCTTGACAATAAGCTGCCCGACGCCATAGAACATGCACACCCGGATTATGGGCTGTACCCGCAGTTTGCGGGGACAGCTTACGGGTTCCTTTCCAGAGGGTGCCCGCGCGGATGCGGGTTTTGCATTGTCGGCGAGAAGGAGGGGAAAAGGACAAGGGCGGTGGCGGATCTGTCTGAATTTTGGAGCGGCGAAAAAGAAATCAAGCTCTTAGATGCGAATATCTTAGCCTGCCCGGATTGGGAACGGCTTTTAGGGCAGCTTGCGGACAGCAGGGCAAGGGTTGATTTTACGCAGGGGCTTGACGTGCGGCTTATTACGCCGGAGAAAGCAGCGTTATTAAATAAGGTAAAAACAAAAATGCTGCACTTTGCATGGGATAATCCGGAGGATGACCTAACGCCGTATTTTAAGAGATTTTCCGAACTTACAACGGTAAAAGACAAGCGGAAACGGCGTGTTTACGTCCTTACGAACTATGGCAGCACCCATGAGCAGGATTTGTACCGCATTTATACCCTGCGCGATATGGGGTATGACCCGTATGTGATGGTGTACGAAAAGCCTGCTGCACCGGAGGAAACCCGGAAGATGCAGAGATGGGTAAACAATAAACGGCTGTTCTATTCCGTGAAGGATTTTAAAGATTATGACCCGGCTGCGTACAGAAAGAGGAAAGCTGTTCTATCTTGAAAGGACAGGCGTTTAGAAAAATCTATATCATGCTTGCAGGAAGGAGGTGGCAGACTGGAAACGGGTAAAGAGGCTGCAGCCGTATATAAGACAGAAAAAGCCACATTATATTATGCTGATTTTCTGGAGATTGCGGGCAGCATGGAAGATAACAGCGTTGACATGGTATTTACAGACCCGCCCTTTGAACTGGCAGGGGGAGGGATGAAAAACGGGAAGCTGAATTATGAGGGCGGTGAGATATTCAGGAATTACGGGTTCAGCACAAAAAACATTCCTTTTACCGAATGGATACCGGAAATATACAGGATATTGAAAAGCAGGCGGTATTTTTATGTGATGACCAATGACCGGAATATTTTTTCTATCCACAAAGCCTGCGTTGACTGCAACTTTAAATTCTGTGAACTGTTAGTGCTGGATAAAAAAATGACAGTGCCTTCTACCTATTATCCGAAAAGGGCCGAATTTATCCTGATGTACCGGAAAGGGAATTACAGGAAGTCCCATTTTTTAGGTTCAACGGTCATAGAAGAAAGGATGCCGAGAGGAAAGGAAAAACGGCACCCGACGGAAAAACCGGTATCTATGATAGAGCATCTGGTCCTGTGTTCCACGCTGGAAAACGAAGTGTGCTTTGACCCGTTTATGGGAAGCGGTTCGACAGGGGAAGCGTGCATCAGGGCAGACCGCAGATTTATAGGAGTAGAAATAGAAGATAAGTGGTTTACAGTTTCACAAAACAGGATCATGCAGTTATGAGACGTATCACAAAAATGGGGCAGTCCATTTAAGGTCTGTTCTTGAAGGATGCAGTCAATCAATGATGATAAATGGGGAGGCGTATTTTCGGATGCGCCTTTTTTACATGGAAGGAGGGAAACAGCATGAACGGTCAGGATATGCAGATGGGAGAGCTTCTGGAAAATGAAGCGGTCAGGCAGTTTTTACAGCTTCTTACGGAGAACCGCCCCGATCAGGGGCAGGACTATTCCATGATGCTCTGGCAGGTGGATAACATGGCAGACAAACTGAACAGGGCGTTGGCGGAACTGCACGAAGTCAAAGGGCAGCTTGCCACAATGCAGGAGAACCCGGCGAAGCGATTTGTGTCGCGGGTGGCGGATGCAGTGGAGGAAAGGCTCCATGCTATGCAGGAGCGGCTTGCGGAGATGAAAACGCATATTGTGGAGGGTGCAAAGGAGGCTGTGGAAGGGTTCAAGCGTACCGGCGTAAAGGCGTTAGACGGGGCGGTTTCCGCGCTGGGCATCAGGAAAGCGTTGGAAAGTATGCAGAAAGGCATCGGGGAATCCATAGCAGATGTGAAAAAATCCATAGAGAAAGTGGAGAACCTGGGGCATGAACTTCGGAGCGCAGGCGGGCACATCAAAAATGCGGGCCGCACCATCATGGGGAAGGAGCGGCAGGAAATAGACGGCGGAAGTGAGGGGCGCATCCAGGCGGCTGTCCTTTCGCCCCTGCGGATGGAAAAAACGATTCTGAACCAGCTTAACAACATGGCCCTTGCTGCGATTGGGAACGTGGAGCGTCTGGAACAGGCGGCAGGGCATACAAAAGAGGAAGCCGTTTCAGAAGCAGGACAGGAGGGGCCGGAAACATTTGAGGCAGTGGATGAGCTGGAAGATTTGGAGCCGTCTGCGGATAGCGGGAAAGAAAAGCCCTCCGTATTAAAGGATTTGCAGGAGAAGAAAGCGCTTGCCGCCGCCCAGACGATGCCTATGCCGGATAAAGGGACAAAGAGCCGGGAGGCGGCATTATGAGAGGGCAGGAATTTCGGGCGCGGGATAAAAAAGTTCAGAAAATGACCCGTGACGGCTTGACGGAGAAAAACCTGACGGCTGGCACTGAGCAGCGGATCAGCGGCAGGCTTGCGGATGTATCTTTCGGGCATGAAAGAAAAGAAGATACAGCGGCAGGGCACCGTGCGAAAAGCCGTACACAGAAAACCATGCGCGGCACCGGCGCTCCCGTGCGTGGTGCCAGTAAAGTACCGGAGGGCAGGAACCAGTCTAAGGCAGTACAGCGCAGCTTACTTAGGGAGAGAATTACAGAAGAAGAAAGACCGGACGGGGAGAGGGAAGTGCCGGAGGAAACAGCGGTGTCCGATATGCCGGAAAAAGGGCATATTTTTGACACGGACAGGACAAAACCGGCAGATGCTCCCAAAGGCCGGGCAGAGGGAAGGAAACGGATGGCGGCAAAATTCTCTGAAAGCAGCACAGGGCCGGAGAAATCCGGGCGGCTGCATTATGAGAAAAGCGAGATACCACCGGAGGAACGGGCCAGTGCAGATGCACCAAAGGACGGAAAGCCTGACCCAGAGAAAAGAGCGGCGAAGCCGCGCCGGATAAGGCAGTATGAAAAGGCGCAGGAACGCGTGGAGAAAGCTGAAAGAAAGCTGGAAGAAACAAAAGAAAGGCTTCCGTCCCGTACCCATATACGCCTGCAAAAAGAGTATGACGGTGAGGCCGGTAAGATGAGAGGCCGCCTCCATTTTGAGACGGAGATCATACCGGAGAATGAAAAACTTCCGCTCGCAAAAAGGGCAGGCCGGGCAGTAGGGCACACGGCATCCACGGCGGCTGTCCTGAAAGCGCACCAGAAAATCCGTGAGGCAGAATCGGATAACGTGGGCGTGGAAGCCTCACATAAAGCGGAATTTGCAGCGGAGCGTGGCGTAGGATGGGCGGTGAGGAAAAGGCGGCAGCGCCTCCGGGAAAAGCCATACCGGGAAGTGAGGAGGGCAGAAGGGAGGCTTGCAGAGGCGGGTGCGGATATGGCGTACAAAAAACTCCTTGTGGATCATCCGGAACTGGAGAAAAAAGCCTTTGCAAAGTGGGTGCAGAAACAGAAGCTGAAGCGTAAGTATGCGGCTGCGGCCAGGGAAGCATCAAAGGAAATAAAGCACACTGCAAACGTGCTGAATGCTGCCGGGCAGGTGGTACGGGCGCTGGCACAGGCCGTGGCGTCGCATAAAGCTGTTCTGGGAACGGTTGGGATCGGCATACTGATCGTTTCCATGTTCGGCTCCCTGTTTTCTTCCTGTTCTGCCATGCTCTCCGGCGTACAGTCCGCAGTTATTTCCACCTGTTATGTGGCGGATGATGCGGAGATCAACCAGAGCGAGCTGCGGTACACGGAACTGGAAACGGACTTGCAGATAGAGATTAACCGGACAGAGGAAGATTACCCTGACTATGATGAGTACCGTTATAACATCGGGGAGATCGGGCATAACCCCTACGAACTGATGGGGTATCTTTCGGCGGCTTATGATGATTTCACTTATGCACAGGTAGAAGCAGAGATAAACCGCCTGTTCGGGGAGCAGTACCAGCTTACGCGGGAGGAAATCACAGAGATACGCACCTATACGGATGAGGAAGGGGAAGAACACGAGCAGGAGTGGCATGTGTTAAAAACAACGCTGTCTGTAAATCCTCTGGCGGATATTATCGCGGGGAGCCTTACGCCGGGGGATGCGTCTGACCGGTACGGGGTATATATGCAGACATTGGGCAACCGCCAGTGTTACGGCAATCCCTTTGATTTTGACTGGATCGGCTATGTGACAAGCCCTTACGGGTACAGAATCCACCCCATCAGCGGGGAAAAGAACCTGCACAGGGGCGTTGATATCGGCATAGCAGAGGGGACGCCCATTAAAGCGGCACAGGACGGCACTGTGGTCTCAGCGGGAAATGCCGGGGATTACGGGCTGTGTGTGGTGATTGAGGGTGAGGACGGCTACCAGTCCAGATATGCACACTGTTCCTCTATTTCTGTGAGTGCAGGGCAGGAGGTAAAGCGCGGGGACGTGATCGCCGCCGTGGGAAGCACCGGAAACAGCACCGGGCCGCACCTGCATCTGGAAGTGACCCATAATGGAGAGTATTTAGACCCCTATTATTATGTGGCAGGCGGCGGTGACGGCTATCTTCCGGGCGGAGGCACGGCAGGAGGCCCCGATTTTGGGGAAGACCCCGGCGCTGCTATGGGAGACGGCAGTTTTGAAGCCATGCTTGAAGAAGCGGAAAAATATTTAGGGTATCCCTATGTATGGGGCGGATCGTCCCCGTCTACATCCTTTGACTGTTCCGGTTATGTATCATGGGTAATCAACCATTCCGGCGTGGGGAATGTGGGCAGGCAGACGGCGCAGGGGCTGTATAACCTGTGTACCCCTGTTTCCAAAGAGAACATGCAGCCAGGAGATTTGATTTTCTTTACGGGTACTTATTCCACCGCGAACCCTGTCACCCATGTAGGCATCTATATAGGAGACGGGAAAATGATCCACTGCGGCGACCCAATTTCCTACGCTAATATAAACAGCCAGTATTGGTCTGGGCATTTCTATAGCGGCGGCAGGCTCCCGTGACAGGCGCTGCCTAGTGACAATTATAACTGATAAAGTTACAAAAATAACTGATAAATGTAAACAGGAAAGGACAGGAGGGGACGGCATTTTAAATGAAACTTGACAGATTAAAAGCGGAACTGGAAAAAGCAAGGCAGAAGGCGGCGGAGTGGCAGGCGCGCATAAAGGATATTGAGCGCCAGATCACGGAGCAGGAGAACCTGGAAATTATCCAGGCTGTGCGGGGCGTCACCGCGTCGCCGGAGGAACTGAAAACAATCCTGGGGATGATACAGTCCATGAAGGAACTGCCCCAGAGCGAACCGAAAGTAAAGGAGGAAACAGGGAAGAATGAGGAAGAATAGCATACGGTACGCATTACCGGCGCTTGTGTTGTGCATGGGCGCTTTTTTGATGCCTGTAACGGCTCATGCAAAGGGAAACAGCGATACGACACCGCCGACGGTCAGTGCGGAACTGTCAGGGGATACGCTCCATATAGAAGCAAGTGACGAGGATTCCGGCGTGGATGCGGTGTATATCGGCACAAAGCGGATCAATTACCGCGTGGATAACGCGATAGATGTGGAATTTGAAGATTATGCCGGGACGGAAGATAAGAAGGTGGGCGTCTATGCCGTTGATTTTGCCGGGAACCAGTCGGAAGTGGTGGAGATAAAGAATCCCCATTATGAGGGCGCGGCAGATACGGAAAGCACCGCAGAGCAGAAGCCGTTTACACCGGCGGGGCAGGCTTCCGTTCTGGATAACGCCACCGATGGGGACGGCAAGGAATTTTATACCTTCGTCACGCCGGAAGAGAATGTATTTTACCTTGTGATCGACAACCAGCGGGATTCTGAAAATGTGTATTTTCTAAATGCCGTTACGGAGGATGACCTGATGGCCCTTGCAGAAAAAGGGGAAAAGAGCCAGGCGGAGAGTGAGAGCGCTGTGCCGGAGGTTATTGCCTGCACCTGCGCGGACAAATGTGAGGCCGGAATGGTAAACACATCCTGCCCGGTGTGCAAAAATGACCTGTCGGCCTGCACCGGGAAAGAGCAGGCACCGCCTGAAACAGAGGAACCGGTGAAAAAGGAAACAAAGAAGGGAAGCGGCGGCGCTTTCATTTTTGTCCTGTTAGCGGCCCTTATTGTGGGCGGTGGCGGATATTATTTCAAGATATATAAACCGAAGCATGACCTGGATGATGCCGAAGATTTGGATGAACTTCTGGAGGATGATGAGGCGGAGGTCAATGAGGATATGGAAACATCAGATATGCCGGCGGAAACAGAGACAGGGAAGGATATGGATACTTCCATCTATGACGATTACCCGGAGGACGGTTATCTGGGCGGGGAGCCGGAACAGGAGGGGATGGAAGAATGACACGGTTTACAGATTCCCCTTATGAATACCTGATGACGCAGAAACCCTATGCAGGAAGGGAAAGGGATTCGGGGCCGGTGCCCTACCCGCCCCAAAGCCGGTGCGCCGGCTGCCCCTATGGGAGCGGGAAGCCCTGCATAGGCGTGTGCATGAAAAAACTGCTTTCCCAATCAAAGAAAAGCAGGGAAGGAGACGAAAAACATGGGAAAAACGCATAAACAGGCGCTTTTGACTGCCGTCTTGATTGCCGCCGCCCTTGCAGGGCTTGTTTTTGCCCTGTCACCGGCATGGGAGAGGCACAGGGCGGAGGAAAAGCAGGAAGCCATGCTTTCCCGGCTGGAATCATCCATGCCGCAGAAGGAAAACAGTTTGCAGAAAAAGGAAACAGAGCCTTTTCAAAATGCGAGCAGGACTGTAAAGATAACGGCAGATACAGCCGTACCCGTGGATGCTGTGAAAAAAACAGAAAAGACGCCTGAATCAGAGGCAGAACCGGAAACCGTGAAAAAGCCGGAGAAAGATATGCCGCAGGCAGGCGCGGAGATAGGGATTCTTTCTATCCCGAAGATTGACGCGCGGCTTCCTGTGACGGCGGGCGTCTCCGAAGAACAGCTTAAAATTTCCGAAGGGTGGGTCATGCAGACTGAAATGATTGGGAGTGTGGGAAATGCGGTCATTGCAGGACACCGCAGCTATACCTACGGGAAGCATTTTAACCGTTTGGGGGAACTGGAAACAGGGGATGAGATATTTTATACGGCGGCGGATGGGACAGAGATGTGCTTTATCGTAAATGAAATCCTGACAGTATTGCCGGATGACCCCGCTGTGTTTGCAGCGCCGCTTTCGGGCGGATCGCAGCTTACCCTTTATACCTGTACCCCTGTGAAAGTAGCAACGCACAGGCTTCTTGTCCGTGCGCTGCGTGTGGAAGAATGAAAGGAGGAAAACAGATTGAAACAGATTAAAACAATTTTTACAACGGTATGCCTGTTCCTGCTTTTGTCGGTGCCTATGACAGCATGGGCGGCACCGGAGCCGGAACCCGTCACATGGACGGAGACTATGGAGAGCAAGCCTGCGGATGTGGAAGCCGGGGAAGAAACAGAAAACGCCGTTTATGAAAGAGGGGCAGAAACAAAGCAGGAAGCGGAGGCAGATCAGGAAGCAAAACCAAAGCAGGAGACGGAACCGAAGAAAGAAGAAGCAAAGTCCCAGGCCGCCCAGAGAGATTCCGGCACCCTGCGGATTCAGAACGCTGCAGCCGGCACCGGGGAGAGGCTCTCCGGTGCGGTGTTTGCAGTGTATGAAAACAATGGCGCAAAGAAAGGGGAACTTACTTTAAAGGACGGGGCCGCTTCGCTGTCCTTGCCTGCGGGGGACTATTACCTGAAACAGATAAAAGCCCCGTCCGGATATGGCACAGAGCCTGCCCGGATTGTGTTTGCTGTATGGGGAGGGGAGACTACGTTAGCAGAGGTGACAAGTGAAATCGACTTAAAGAATGTAAATCCGCAGGATATTATCCCCAAAACAGGGCAGATACCTCCTGTCCGGGCATACGTCTTTTCTTTATTCTGTTTTGTCGCCGCGTTCCTGTGCGGCTTTGAGCTGCGTCGTATGGATGGCAGGAACCAGAGAAAAGGAGGTGCGCACTTATGGCAGTCTTAGTCCTGGCGGAGAAACCCAGCGTATCCCAGGCAATCGCCGCTGCACTTGGCGTTAAGGGGAGAAGGGACGGGTACATAGAAGGGAATGGATATATCATTTCATGGTGCGTGGGCCATCTGGTGGAACTTGCCAATGCGGACTGCTATGACGCGCGCTATTCTAAATGGGCAAGGGAGGATCTGCCGATCCTGCCCGCCCCGTGGAAGTTTACCGTGTCCCCCGGAACAAAAAAGCAGTTTAAAATCATTCAATCGCTGATGGAGAGGAGTGACGTTTCGGAACTCATAGAAGCGACGGACGCAGGCCGGGAGGGAGAACTGATCTTCCGTCTGGTCTACCGGGAGGCAGGCTGTAAGAAGCCCTTTAAACGGCTCTGGATTTCCTCAATGGAGGATTCCGCGATCCGTGCGGGATTTGAAAACCTGATGCCCGGTGAAAAGTACGATGCCCTTTATGAAGCTGCCCTGTGCCGCGCCAAAGCGGACTGGCTGGTGGGGATCAACGCGACCCGCCTGTTCACAACCCTGTACCGGGGAAAGACCCTGAATGTAGGGCGCGTTATGACGCCGACCCTGGCGCTTTTGACAGAACGGGAACAGGCTGTTACGGGATTTCAGAAAGAGAAATTCTATACGGTTGACCTTGACTGCGGCGCTTTCTGTTTATCCAGCGGGCGGTTTAAGAGCAGGACGGATGCGGAGAAACTGCGAAAACTGTGCATGGGGAAAAATGCCACGGTGCAGTCCGCCCAAAGGCAGGAGCGGGCGGAGAAGCCGCCGAAATTATACGACCTGACAACATTACAGAGGGAGGCCAACCGGATATACGGCTATACCGCGCAGCAGACCTTAGACTATATCCAGCTTTTATATGAGAAAAAACTGGCCACATATCCGCGCACGGATTCCCGTTATCTGACAGAGGATATGGCGGCACACCTGCCTGCACTCTGCCAGTCGGTAGCGGCGGCATTTCCTTTTGCGTCCGGTTTTGATGGCGCGGTGGAAGCGGCGCAGGTAGTATGCAATGCCAAAGTCAGCGACCACCATGCCATCATCCCGACAAAAGAAGTGGCAAAGGTAAATCTGGAGGAACTGCCAACCGGGGAGCGCAATATTCTTTCCCTGACCGCAGCGCGGCTTTTATGCGCTGTCTGCCCGGAGAAACATAAGTTTGCAGATACGGCGGTGGTATGTATATGTGCCGATACGGAATTTACGGAAAAGGGGCGCATGGAAATCTCTGCGGGCTGGAAAGGGCTGGAGCAGGCATTTCAGGACACGTTAAGAAGCAGGCCGGAAGCAGAGAAAACACAGGCGCTTTTGCCGGAATTAAGCAGGGGAGAGACTGTGGCAGTAAAGGAAGCCGTGCTGCATGAGGGAACCACAAGCCCGCCGGCCCGCTATACGGAAGATTCCCTGCTCAGTGCAATGGAAAACGCAGGGGCGGAGGAATTTGCACAGATCGAGGATGCAGAGCGTAAGGGGCTTGGAACCCCGGCCACCCGCGCCGGCGTGATCGAAAAGCTGGTCAGGGGCGGATTTGTGGAACGGAAAAAGAAACTCCTTGTCCCTACGGCACGGGGCATGGAACTGATAAAGGTGCTTCCGGAGAGCGTAAAATCTGCCGGCCTGACAGCAGAATGGGAAGCCGCGCTGAAGGAAGTGGAGCGCAGGCAGCGTTCCCCGGAGGATTTCATGGAAGGGATTACCGATATGGTTTGCAGTCTGGTGAAATCTTATGGGGATGCGGCGGCTGGTATGGGGAATATTTTATCCGCTTCCGGCAGGGAGGCAGTGGGGAAGTGCCCGCGGTGCGGGAAACCGGTCTATGAGGGGAAAAAGAGCTTTTACTGTTCCGCTTATAAAGATGCCGTGCCCTGCGGCTTCGCGCTGTGGAAAGAAAACCCCTATTTTAAGAGCAAACGCAAGGAACTGACAAAAAGGACAGCCGCTGCCCTGTTAAAAGACGGCAAAGTGAAGATGACAGGGCTGTACTCCGAAAAGAAAGGCATCATGTACGACGCAACGATTGTCATGGAGGACACAGGCGGAAAATATGTAAATTTCAGGCTGGAATTTGGAAAGAAAAAATGAAAGGCAGGGATAACGGATGAACAGAGAACAGGAAATAAAAAAACAGGCTGAAGGGCAGGATGGGAAAGAGAACCACCTGGGGGCGGCGGAACTGTCTGCGGAGCAGAACATGAACATGATCGACGGAATCCCGAACAATGAAAAGCCCCGCGTCAACCAGAATTATGTGATACTGGAGAATGAGATCGTGGGAGAGAAGGAGTTTGTCCTGGCTAAGAACCCTGCTGCGCCGCTTCCCTATGTCACATGGGAGCGCAACATGCTAAACGACGAGCAGAAGGGAGGGGAAAACTTTTATTGGGGGAAATATTTCTGCAGCCATGAAGCGGCGCGTAAGAACCTCCATGAGCGGGCCGATGGGGAACGGGAAGATTTAAGGGAATCCCGCCCGTCACTCCTTAGAAACCTGAGACAGAACCAGGAGGGAATCGCCCGGCCTGCGGCTCCTGCCGGGGGACGGGAAAAGCAGGAGGCGTCCTTATGAAACTGTCAAATTATGAGAGAGAGACGATATTCCTCTTTAATGAGGCAGAAAGGAAAGCAAGCATATTTACCTATAATGACGCTTTAAAGAAACAGCTTGCGGCGCTGTGCGAATCCTATCCGGAGCAGGTGCGCCGGACGGAGGACAACGGCTGCGGAGGGGAAACATACGAACTCCCGAAAAAGTGGCTGAAAATAAAGCCGCCCCGCATCCTGTCGGCGGCGCAGAGGGAGGTCGTGGAGCAGATGAACAAAAAAAGATGGGGCTGACGGCACAGGCAGTTTGCCTGGACATTTACCGTTTCAGCCCCTTCACAATGTCTGCAATGCTGGCAATCTGGCTGTCTGTCAGCGATTTTATATCGTCGGCAAGCGCGCCGGCTGCTGTGGGATTGTGGTTATCTGCGTCAAAGAACTCCTGCGGGGAGATGCCAAAGTAATCACAGATATAAAAGAAAACCTGCATAGACGGCAGGGATTTCCCGTTTTCAATCTTATTGATATAGCTTTCGCTCTGCCCTAAAGACAGGCTCATATCCCTTGCGGACACTCCTTTCTGGATGCGGAGCTGTGCCAGCCTCTGCCGAAATAATTCTTCCATCATACAACACCTTCCTTTTTCTATCATTGTATTCCATAGGATGGGTATTTATAGAGAATTGTATTCTCTAAAACACTTGACATATAGAATATAATTCCCTATAATCAGGCTACATATAGATTTTAAGTATATGCGCAGGATAAAGGGGGAATCAGGATGAGCATGAGGAAGATATACCGGAAGATCGCGCGGGAAAACGGCGTGAGCGTAAAAGAAGTAAAAGAGGATATGCAGGCGGCGATCACGGCTGCCTACCAGAACCCGCCGAAGGACGGCGGCGTCACGGCGGCTTACCAGAGGCAGGTGCCGCGGAAAGGGGAAATCCCCACACCGGATGAACTGATACGGTATATGGCAGGGAAAGTCCGGGAAAGCGTATAAGACCGCAGACGACCAAAACAGCATAAAAAACAGGAAAAGCCCATGACAGAGGCAGAGCGCCGGTCATGGGCTTTTTTCCTGCAAAAAAGGAGGATACACATGGCAAGAAAGTTACAGCTTGTGTCGGAACTGGCGAACCAGACCGCCCATAACATCACGCGGGATGTGGACGGATGGAAACAGTACCTTAACACGGCTTCACGGTTATACAAATACAAGTTTGACGAGCAGCTTTTGATCTATGCACAGCGCCCTGATGCTACGGCCTGTGCAGAGATGGAACTGTGGAATGAAAAAATGCGCCGGTGGGTAAAGGCAGGCTCCAAAGGGATTGCCCTGATACGGGGAGCGGAAACCGGCAGGCCCCATCTGGAATATGTCTTTGACGTGGCGGACACGCGGCCTGTGCGCGGCGCAAGAGAGCCATACCTGTGGGAGATGAGGGAGGAACACTATGCACCTGTCCTTGACGCATTGGAAAGGCGGTACGGGGAGGGAAAAGAGGAGGAATCTGGGAACAGGCTGATGGAGATCGCGGCAAAAGCCGTGAGGGAGGTCTACCCGGAATACCTGAAAGAACTTGCCTACGATGCGGAAGGAAGTTTTTTGGAAGAATTTGACCAGTTAAACCTTGAAGTGTGTTTCCGGAATACATTGACAGCAAGTGTCCAGTATACCCTGCTTACCCGCTGCGGCTTCACGCCTTCCGATTATCTGGATGACGGGGAACTGGCTGGCATTACGGAGTTTTCCACGCCTTCCGTCCTGCACCATCTTGGAAATGCGGCAAGTACCCTGTCTATGGGGATATTGCAGGAGATTGGAAAAGTAATCAGGAATTATGACCGGGAGTTGATGGCAAACACGCATATAAATATGCGGCAGGAAAATATCCAGAAAACGGCTGAAAAACCTCTTGCAAAATCCACGGACATAGATTATACTAAAGCTACAGAACAGTTTAACACTTTAAAGCGTGAAAGTAAAGAAAGGGGCATAGAAAATGGCAGAACTGACATACATGAAGAACGGGGATTACCAGATACCGGGACTGATACTGGACGGGGAGGAAGAACTGGAGGAAATGCCGATCGGGAAGTACGGGATGCTGCGCCAGACCTTCCTGCAGGAATACCATCAGGGGACGTACACATCCATGCTGCTGACGGGACGGCTGATGCCCCACTTGCGGCAGATAGACGAACAGGCACAGGAGCAGGTAGACCAGACGGTGGCAGAGATGATGAAAGCAAAGGGAGTGGACGAGAACCTGAAAGCGCGCGACCAGATGGCGTGGGTACAGGCGGTGAACAGCCTGACAGCGCAGGCGGAGGAAGCGGTGCTTCAGGAGATCGTGTACCGGTAGAACCGGAAGGACAAAACAAGGAGAAAGAACAGGAAACGGCGGGTGATAAGCCCGCCGTTTCTGCGCCTGCCTATTTCCAGATGTCCCTGTTCCCCACGGTGGAGGAACAGGTTGAGCGTATCGCCCAGACAAAGGAAGAAGAAAAAAGAGCGGTATCCCCCGCCAGCGGCAAAAGCGCGGTGCCAGAGGTGGCAGAAGGAGTGATCGGGCGGGCGCTTACCAGCGGCAGTAACGAAAAGGGAAGCACCATGCGGATCGCTGCTTTTTACCAGAAATCCCCATCCATCGGGGAAGCTGCCGCTTTCCTGCAAAATGAATACGGCACGGGCGGCAAAGGGCTTACGATTGCCGGGGAAAAGTATGCCATGTGGTTCGATAAAGAAGGGATAAAGATCGCGCCCGGACGCACTGCAAATATCCCCGGCGCTACCCTTGTGACCTGGGAACAGGCGGCGGGGCAGGTATCGGAACTCTTAGAGGGAGGCATTTATGCCGCGCAGGAGATATTAGATACCGCGCGGGCAAATGAATATCAGGAACTGGCGGCCCAGCTTTGGTATCTGCGGCAGGACTTGAGTGAAGAAGCAGTGAAGAGAGGCTATCTGCCGCGCGTATCTGCACTGTATGGGGGATTCCCGGACAGTACGGAGAAGATCGCGGGGCTTTTGGAAGAAAAGATAAGCCGCGACGGTTTTGTAGCGGAACTTACCGGTTTTGTCGGCGCTTATGAGGCAGACCCTGACCTTATGCGTTTCCATTTCCATAATCCCCAGGCTGTTTTAAGCAGGCTTTCGGAACTTGACATTGAGCCGAGGCAGTTCCACGCTCTGGAAGGCTTTGAGCCGGCAAAAGGGAGCTTTATCACCGAAGATGAGATTGACAGGATGTTTTCGCGTGGAAGCGGCGTTTCCGAGGGGAAAATGCGGATTTATTCGTATTTCATGCAGGGGCATGACGCAAAGGAGCGGGCGGATTTCCTGAAAAACGAATACGGAGACGGCGGACATGGGAGAATGGGATATGACGAATGGCATGATTCCAAAGGGATAAAATTCACCCGTTCCGATGAGGCTTCCGGCTTTGACGGGTATGACACCGTAAAGATGAACTGGAACCAGGTACAGAAACGGATTGGGGAACTGATTGATACCGGGAGATACCTGAATCCGAAAGAAATGGCGTATACCTCCGAGTATGAAAAGATACAGCTTGCCCGGAGTATCTACGCCTTTTATTATTACTGCCCCAATACCCCGAACCCCGGTAATTCTGCTGAGTGGGATGTGAACGCGGCTGAGCGGGATTTTAAGCCCATGCTGGATGAGCCAAAATACAGCGCGGCGCTGTACGAGGATATGGTGGAATCCTTTGCCACCGTAACGCCGGATGAAAGCCGCAGCTACAGCATTATGCAGAAGGCCATCAAAGATATGGGCGCATACCAGAGAGGCGAATATTCCCTGTTTACACCGCTCCCGGAGGAAACCCTGCGGGCAGAGAGGCAGAAACGGGAGGCGGCAAAGAAAGAGGCGAAAGAGAAACAGAACGCTCCCAAAAAGGAAAAAGAACCTGCCGGGGAACTGGAAGCTGCCGCCCGCGCCCTTGCCAAAAAGCAGAAGGGGAAGGTGAAAGAGAGAGCAGATGGGCAGCTTGCCTTTGATTTTGCGGCTGCGGGCGCGGAAGATGCAGGGCAGGCAGGCACAGACCTGAAAGATACGGATTCCAGTCTGGAACAGGTTAAGGCGCAGGAAGAAGATGTATGGTCCCGGTACAGCCTTGGCTATGGCAGTAAGGGGAATGGTTTGACTGTGTGGAACCGCTTGGAGGAGGTACACGGTGACTATAAGACTATTGCCCATATCGACGCTGAAAGGAACGTGAAATTTTACGATGAAAAACTGCCAGAGATCGTCAAGGCAAAGATAAGGAAAGTGGCGGCTACGGAACAGATGGATATGTCTGTCACCCAAAAGGTGCCTATATTTTCCACCCCACCGCAGATAGAGCCGGAAATCCAGGCAGAGAAAAAAGTGGAAGCGGCACCGGCAGGAAAATCTCCGGTGGAGATATACCGGGAAGCCCTTTCCATGCTGAGCGATGTCGTGCGGCAGAGCAGTTTTTATTCCTACCTGCGTGACCGTGAGACAGATTATGACGGTGCGGCGGCAGAGCTGGATAATGAACTCGGCTTTTTCATTAACGAGATCGCGGAGAGCCAGCCGGAGTTATATGATGCTTTCCAGTCCCTACCCATGTTCAGGGCGTGGATGGTGGAGGATATTTTAGAGCGTACTTATCAGGATGTGGTGACGGACAGCAGGGATGCAATAGAGCGGCATACAGGTGATGCGGATGTGCCGGAATGGGCAAAGGAACCAGAGGCAGACGCTGAGCAGGCTGTTACGGAAAATCCTGAAACAGTAAGTGTTGAAAACAGGGACGAAATATCACCGGAAGAAAGCGGCCGGACAGAGGGAAAGGGCACGGGAGAAGCAAAGACCCAGGATAAAAAGAAGGGAAGGACTTTACCGGAACTGAATTACCGGGCATTTATGCGGCTGTTCCCTGATTTTACCAAAGAAAATTATAGAGCTATGCAGTTTAAGGCGGGGGAATCCATGATGCCGCTGCACATAGAAGCGATCGGAAACGGCGAAATTTCTATAGCGCACTATTACCGGCAGAACGGTGATACTATGGCCGACCCGGAAATGACCTTCCGGATTGACCATGAAAAAGGTACATTGGAGCCGCTGACCTATCAGCAGGATAGTTTAGGGCTGTATCAGCAGGTATACCCCGAACCGGGAAGGTGGATTCCGAAGCTGCGCAAGGATTTAAACCGATTTGCGAACCAGTGGTTCCATAACATTGAAATACAGAATTATATCCCGGAGCGGGCTGTCATGGAGGCAGACGGGAACCGCACGGAGATTTCCTATCAGGATGGCAAACCTGTTATTCAGGAGGAACCCGCGCCGGTTTTGGAGGAAACAGAAAAAGGCGCCGGAACAAAACAGGAAGACACGAACCTTACTCCCAATGTGGAGGAATACTTGAACCTGAAAGCAGAACACCCGGATAAGCTGGTGGGCGTAGAAGTAGGGGAATATATTTTATTCTACGGCAAAGATGCACAGGCGGCGGCTCCGGCCCTTTCTGCAAAGCTGCTCACAAAGGAGATTCCCGGTCTTGGGGAAACACCCGTCACCGGAGGGAAGGGATGGCAGGCGGTGGTAAAAGACCTGTTAGAACATGGACAGAGTGTTGTGATCGCCAGACCTGACCCGGAACGCGGGGAAAATGCGCCTTATGAGATCGTGAAAGAGAGGGACATTGCTGACTATATTCCCCTTGGGATGAAGCTTACCATTGACGGGCGGCACATGGAAGTTGACAGCATTGATTACGAAAACGGACGCGTCAGCCTGAAAGATTTGGATATGCAGGGATGGTTCCCGATCTTTAGGGAGGAATCCGTCCCCTTTGTCCGGGAATGCGTGGAACAGGAATGGGAAAACAGTTTAGAGAGCGGGGAACTTCCGGAAGAAGCACCGCAGGCGGAAAAGGAGGCAGGCGGGCAGGAGGAAGAAACGCATACGCTGGCTGACAGTGCAGATTTTAAAGAGGCAATGCGGCTGTTGGAAGATTTCTGTAATAGCGAGTATGACGATGGCGTTGTAGATTTGGGAAACCCGGAGCATCTGGAGATCGCTTTCACCAATACGGAGGATGAACAGCACGATATACAGGTAGAAGTAAACCTTTTGGAGCATTCCATCAGTCAGTTTTTTGACGGCGTGTGCGTGGATAAGCGGGAGTATGGGAGTATACGGGAACTGATCGACGCAGAATTGTCCCGGCTTGATTTTGATGAACTTGTGCGCCTGGACGCTTCTGTAGAGAAACTTCTGGATAGACAGGGCAGTTCGGAGCTGGAAGAAGCAAAGCGCCTGATCGAGGATTTCTGTCTTGACGAATATGAGCAGGACAGCGTGGATTTTGGCAACCTGGCAAAAGTACCGCTTGCCTATGGCGTTACAGACAGCGGCGGGCTGGAAGTCCAGGTGAATGTAGACCTGATCCACTTTTCCCTCAGCCAGTATGTGGACGGGAAATGTGTGGAGGAGCGGCAGTATGACAGCCTGCGGGAACTGATCGACGGGGAACTTGCTTTTCTGGACTATGACCAGCTTATCTATCTGGAACCCGGCATAGAGGAACGGCTGGAAGCGGAGTTAAATGAAAAAATCCGGTGGGAAGAAATGCAGGGGGCAAGGGAAGGCGTCACCCCGACAGAATGGGAAACCACCGGCAGGGAGGAAGAAGAACCCCCGGATATGGTGGAGATCGAGGGCGGAGAGATTGTAACGGAAGGCCCGGCAGAAGGATACAGCACAGGGCTTCCTTACGATATTGTCATAGAGAAACTCCATTTCGGCCCTGAACGCCATAACTTCCATATCACGGACGACGCGCTGGGAACCGGAGGGCAGAAAGCAAAATATCAGGATAACCTTGCCGCAATCCGGACGCTCACGCAGATCGAGGCGGAAAACCGTCTCGCCACGGAGCAGGAACAGGAGGTTTTATCAAGATATGTAGGGTGGGGCGGGCTTTCCCAGGCATTTGACGCGGACAATGAAAAGTGGGGGAAGGAATATACAGAATTAAAAGAACTCCTGACCCCGGCAGAGTATGAATCGGCGCGAAGCACGGTCTTAAATGCCCACTATACCAGCCCCATAGTCATCAAGGCAATGTATGAAGCGGTGAAACGCATGGATTTTACGCCGGGGAACATTTTGGAGCCGTCCTGCGGCATCGGGAACTTTTTCGGGCTTGTGCCGGAGGAATTTGAAAAATCCAACCTTTACGGCGTAGAACTGGATTCCCTGACCGGGCGTATCGCAAAGCAACTTTACCAGAAGGCAGAGATTACTGTTGGCGGTTTTGAGACAACGGAACACCCCAATGACTTTTTTGACCTTGCGGTGGGGAATGTGCCTTTTGGGGAATATAAGGTGCATGACAAACAGTACGACAAACAGAACCTTTTGATACACGATTATTTTCTCACAAAAACACTGGATAAGGTGCGTCCGGGCGGTGTGGTGGCTTTCATCACCTCGAAGGGGACAATGGATAAGGCAAACGGCAAAGTACGGGAGGCACTGGCACAGAAAGCCGACCTTTTAGGGGCGGTGCGCCTGCCGAACAATGCTTTCAAAGCCAATGCAGGCACGGATGTGACAGCGGACATCCTGTTTTTCCAGAAACGGGGCAGTGCGCCGGAAAAGCTGCCGGATTGGGTAAACGTGGGGCAGACGGAGGACGGCATACCCATAAATAATTATTACCTGCAAAATCCGGATATGGTGCTGGGCAAAATGGCCTTTTGGGAGAACATGTATGGGAATGCCACGGAAACGGCATGTGTACCGCTGGAAGGGGCTGACTTAAAAGAGCAGCTTGCAGAGGCAGTCATACATATCAGAACGCCAGACAGGGAACTTTTGCACATGGACGCGCCGGAACAGGCAGAAGAAGAAAAGGCGGAAACCATACCGGCAGACCCCAATGTGCGCAATTTCAGTTTTACGGAAAAAGGCGGGAAACTTTATTTCCGTGAAAATTCCCGCATGAAACAGATCGAAGTGGGGAAAACGCCTGCAGCCCGCATCCGGGGCATGATCGCCATCCGGGACAGTGCAAGGCGGCTCATTGATTTACAGCTTAGCGGCGCGGAGGATGCGGAAATCGGGAAGGAGCAGGCGAAGCTCAATGCACTGTATGATAATTTCCAGAAGAAGTACGGGCTACTTGGCAGCGCCGGGAACCGTCTTGCTTTCCGGCAGGATTCCTCTTACCCGCTGTTATGCTCTTTGGAGGTACTGGACGAGGAAGGGAACTTAAAGCGCAAGGCGGATATGTTCACAAAACGGACGATCCAGCACCGCCAGCCGGTGACAAGCGTGGATACGGCAGTGGAAGCGCTGGGCGTTTCTATCGGGGAGAGGGCCTGTGTGGATCTGGGGTTTATGGCGTCCCTGATGGGAGGCGGGGATAAGATACCCCAGATCATTTCTGACTTAAAGGGCATTATCTTCAAAGACCCGGACAGCGGCCCGGCAGTTATTTCGGAGGAAAACACAGACTGGCATAAGGGCTGGCAGACTGCGGACGAGTATCTTTCCGGGGATGTGCGCAGGAAACTGGAAAAAGCGAAGAAAGCGGCGGAGGAATACCCGGAATTTTCCGCAAACGTGGAAGCGCTCCTTGCCGTGCAGCCAAAAGATTTGACAGCACCGGAGATCAGTGTCCGCATCGGCGCTCCCTGGATAGACACAAAATACTATAAGCAGTTTTTATTTGAACTGCTCCAGACACCGGGACGGCTCCAGAACGGGAGGATAGACGTGCTGTATTCGGATGTCACGGGTGAATGGCGGATAAAGGGGAAATCGGAGGACAGCATCACGAACACCCGCGTCCATACTACCTACGGCACAAAGCGGATCAATGCCTATGAGATTTTTGAGGCCAGCTTAAACCAGCGGAGCGTCCAGATTTTCGACACGCACAGGGACGCTGACGGGAAGGAAATTCGTGTCCTGAATGAGAAAGAGACAGCCATCGCGCAGCAGAAGCAGGACGCCATGAAAGAGGCTTTCCACGACTGGATTTTTAAAGACCCGGAGCGGCGCACGGATTTATGCGCTGTTTATAACAGGATGTTCAACTCTACCCGTCCCCGTGAATATGACGGGAGACATATCAATTTTATCGGGATGAACCCGGAGATCAAACTGGAGCCGCACCAGAGGAACGCTGTCGCGCGCATCCTTTACGGCGGGAACACCCTGCTTGCCCATGTGGTGGGCGCAGGAAAGACCTACGAGATGATAGCGGCGGCAATGGAGAGTAAGCGGCTGGGGCTGTGTAAAAAGTCCATCATGGTTGTGCCGAACCACCTGACAGAACAGTGGGGCGGCGATTTTTTAACCCTTTATCCCGGTGCGAAGGTGCTGGTGGCTACAAAAAAAGATTTTGAACCAAAGAACCGCAAGCGTTTTTGCGCGAGGATCGCTACCGGAGACTATGACGCTGTGATTATCGGCCACAGTCAGTTTGAGAAAATTCCCATTTCGCCGGAGCGCCAGATGGCCATTATCCAGGATCAGATTGACGAGATCGTGTTTGCCATTGCGGAAGCAAAGGCAAACAGGGAAGAAAAATTCACGGTCAAGCAGATGGAGAAAACGAAGAAGAACCTGGAAGCGAAGATTAAGAAACTCTATGATAAGAAAAAAGATGATACGGTCACATTCGAGGAATTGGGTGTTGACCGTCTTTTTGTGGACGAGGCGCATAGCTTTAAAAACCTTTACATGCATACGAAAATGCGTAATGTGGCAGGCATCAGCCAGACGGACGCGCAGAAGTCCAGCGATATGTTTGCGAAGTGCCGCTATATGGATGAAATCACCGGAGGGCGCGGTGTGGTATTTGCCACCGGCACCCCGGTAAGTAACTCAATGGTAGAATTATATACCATGATGCGCTATCTCCAGTATAGTATGCTGGAGGACGGCTACCGGGACAGCACGGGGAAGATACGGAGCCTGAAACACTTTGACAACTGGGCGGCGACTTTCGGGGAGCAGGTGACGGCGGTGGAATTAAAGCCGGAGGGCACGGGATTCCGCCTAAAGACGCGGTTTGCCCGTTTTTATAACCTGCCGGAGCTGATCAACCGTTGGAAGGAGGCCGCGGATATACAGACGGCGGATATGTTAAAACTGCCGGTGCCGGAGGCAGAGTATGTCACAGTGCAGACGGAACCCAGCGAAGCGCAGAAAGCGATGGTAAAATCCCTTGCGGACAGGGCGGAGAAGATACGGAAAGAGAAGATCGACCCGCGGATCGACAACATGCTGAAGATTACGTCGGACGGGCGCAAGCTGGCGTTAGACCAGCGCATTATGAACCCGCTGCTTCCCGACGACCCTGGAAGCAAAGTAAACGCCTGCGTGGACAATGTATTCAGAATCTGGCAGGAGAGCGCGGAGACAAAGGGGACACAGCTTATCTTTTCGGATTTATCCACGCCGAAGGGAAAGGCGGAGCCGAAAAAGGAGGAAGCAAAAGAAAATACGGAAGGGACGGAAACGGAAGCCGCAGCGACGGAGGAAGAGACTGCTATGGAGGCAAGCGTTTACGAAGATATCCGGAAGAAACTGATCGCAAAAGGAATCCCGCCCCAGGAGATCGCTTTTATACATGACGCCAATACGGAGACACAGAAAGCAGAGCTTTTTGCAAAAGTGAGAAACGGCCAGGTGCGCGTCCTTCTTGGCAGCACACAGAAGATGGGAGCCGGAACCAACGTACAGACGAAGCTGGTGGCATCCCATGACCTGGACTGCCCTTGGCGTCCGGCGGATCTGGAACAGCGCGCCGGGCGGATTGTGCGGCGGGGCAATGAAAATGACCATGTAAAAATATACCGTTATGTTACGAAAGGGACATTTGACGCTTATACATGGGGGCTGGTGGAATCGAAGCAGAAATTTATCGGACAGATCATGACCTCCAAAAGCCCTGCCCGCTCCATTGAGGATGTGGACGCCACTGCATTGTCATACGCAGAGGTGAAGATGCTGGCGACAGGAGATGTGCGGATTAAGGAAAAAATGGATTTGGATATACAGGTGACAAAGCTGAAAATGCTGAAATCAAACCATCAGGCGCAGCAGTATGAGATGCAGGATAAGGTGCGGGGCTATTATCCTAATAAGATAAAAGAAACCCAGCTTTATATAGACTGCCTGAACGCTGACCTGCCCGTACTGGAGGCACACCCGGTCAAGGAAGATGCGTTTTCCATGACTGTCATGGGAAATGTATATACGGAGCGGAAGGAAGCGGGCAAGGCAATCGTGGCGGCCTGCCGCCTGATGGATGACCCAGGCAAGGAGATTGAATTGGGGGAATATCGTGGATTCCCGATGAAGCTCATGTTTGACGGCGCAAAATTCAAAGTGACGATGAAGCAGCACCTGACCCATACGGCGGAACTTTCCGATGATGTGGTGGGAAACATCACTCGTATCAACAACGCACTGGAGAAAATCCCCCAGAGCCTTGCAAACCATAAGGAGAATATGGCGCGCCTGCATAAAGAACTGGAAAGCGCAAAAGAGGAAGCGGAAAGACCTTTTGCACAGGAAGCGGAACTTCAGGAGAAATCAGCGCGGCTGGCAGAACTGAATACTGTCCTTGACAACGAGGAAAAAGGGCGCGGCACAGAACCGCCACGGGAGACGGAAGAAGATGCGGAGCGGGGAAATGAAAAACCCTCCATCCTGAAAACTTTGAAAGAATATGAACGGCCTGCGCCGGCTAACTTTGGAGCGGAACGCGGGCAGGAAAGGGAGGCGATCTGATGCGGAAAACGGAAGGGCGTACCATCGGGCTTTATTTTAAGGTAAGCCCGGAGGAAATGGCCCTGATCGAGAAAAAGATGGAGCAGGCAGGCACGAGGAATAAGCGTGCGTACCTGCGGAAGATGGCGGTGGACGGCTATATCGTCCACCTGGATATGGAGAGCGTGAAGGAACTGACAAAACTTCTCCGCTCCCTGTCCGCAAATACAAACCAGATAGCCCGCCGCTGTAATGAGACGCGCAACCTTTATGCTGAGGATGTGGAGGATCTGCGCAAAGGGTACGCAGCGGCACAGGCAGGGCTTCTTTCCCTGATACGGAAATTTGCAAGCCTGTAAAGACACATGGCGCAGGGGATGATTTCTCTGCGCCTGTTTTTTTTATCAATAAGATGGGCTGCGAAGCGTGACAGCGTTTGATTTGGAGGTGATGGCGGTATGCCGGGAGTGACAAAAGAACAGATCGCAAGGGCGAAAGAGTGGGATTTACTCTCTTATTTACAAACTTATGAGCCGCAGGAACTACAAAAATGCGGAGGGAGGGAATACCGGACAATGACCCATGACAGCCTTAAAATATCCAACGGCAAATGGAACTGGCACAGCCGGGGGATCGGCGGCAGGACGGCGCTTGACTATCTGGTCAAGGTGCGGGGCATGGACTTTGTAAAAGCGGTGGAGACGCTCTGCGGGGAACGGGGCGCGGCTGTCCGGATGCCTTCTGATATTCCCCATAAAGAGAAACCGGCAAAGCCCTTTTTACTTCCGCCGGAAAACCGGTGCGGGACAGCGGCGGTGTCCTATCTGCTGGGAAGGGGGATTGATGGGGAAGTGATCAGCCAGTGTATCAGGAAAGGGATTCTGTATGAGAGCCGTAACTACCATAACTGTGTCTTTGTGGGAAAAGACAGTGCAGGGAAAGCGCGTTATGCCTGCCTGCGGGGGATATATGGCACATTTAAAAATGACGTGGACGGGAGCGATAAGCGTTACAGTTTTTCGCTGCCTTCTGCTGATGAGGACAGCCCCTTTGTGGCTGTGGCGGAAAGCCCTATTGATGCGCTTTCCGTAGCATCACTGTTAAAGATGCAGGGGGAGGACTGGACAAAGAACCATTACCTTTCCCTGGGCGGGACGGCTCCCCGTGCGCTGCTTACGTTCCTCCATGACCATCCGGCAGTGGTCTGCATCAGTTTATGTCTGGATAATGATAAGGCTGGAATTTTAGGTATGGAGAAAATCCGGGAGGCGGTGCGGGAGGATGCAGAACTTTCCCGGCGCATCCGGGTGATCGTGGATAATCCGCCGCCCCTTGTTTGTGGGAAGGACTATAATGAACTGTTGAAGCAGAAAATAGCCGCCCGATATGAGGCAGAAAACAGGGAAAAAACGCAGGCAGGGCGCGTCTGTGGTATGGAAAAATAGAAAGGAAGGAGGATGCGGATATGGCAATTTCAGACCTGCTCCCACGAAAGGCTATGGGGAGCAAGACACGGGGGCAGACGCTTCAGGCGCGCATAAAGTATGACCAGAAGGAAGAAAAGACAAAGGACGGGGAATTAGTGTCATCGTACATGTGCTGTCCGGAAACCGCCGCTGAAGAATTTGAAATGAGCAAGCTGCTCTATGAAACGTCTACCGGACGGAGCCAGCCCCAGGAGCGGGACATTATTGCCTACCGCATCATCCAGTCTTTTAAGCCGGGGGAGATTACGCCGGAAGAGGCAAATAAGCTGGGGTATGAACTGGCTATGAAATTCACAAAAGGAAAGCATCAGTTTGTTGTCTCCACTCATGTGGATAAAGCCCATATCCATAACCATGTGGAATTTAACAGTACCAATTTAGAGTGTGACGGCAAATTTAATAACTATAAAAATTCTTCCTTTGCCCTGCGCAGGCTCAACGACCAGATATGCAGGGAACACGGCTACTCCGTGATCGAAAACCCGAAAGCAAAAGGACAGCGCTATCAGGAAAAAGCGGCGGCAAAACGCGGGCGGAGTTTCAAGGAGCGGCTGCGTCAGACGATTGACCGGGTACTGCCTGAGAGCAGGGATTTTGAAGATTTTTTATCCCACATGAGGGAAGAAGGATATGAGATCAAACGGCGGGGAAAATCGCTGGAGTTCCGTGCGCCGGGGCAGGAGAAATTTACCCGCAGCTTCCGTCTGGGGGAGGAATATACGGAGGCGGCGTTACAGGAGCGGGCCGGAAAAACTTGTGCCAGAACGGAGACAAAAACAAAACGAAAGGCAGCGGTAAGGAATGTCAACCTCCTTGTGGATATTCAGGCAAAAATGCAGGCGGGGAAAGGAAAAAGCTATGAGCGGTGGGCGAAGGTTTTTAACCTGAAAGAAGCAGCAAAGACTTTAAATTTTCTTGTAGATAATGGCGTCACTGATTATGAGGAACTGGCGGCGCGGGCTGAAACTGCCGGACAGAGATTCGACGCGCTTTCTGTCCGCATCAAACAGCTTGAGGGACGCATGGCAGAGAACGCACAGTTAAAAACACATATCATCAATTATTCCAAAACGCGGGAAGTCTATAAGGAATATAAGAAGTCACGCCATAAAAAAGAATACCTTGCAGAACACGCAGAGGAGGTAGCAAAGCATGAGGCGGCAAAAGCGGCTTTTGATGCCCTGAACGGGAAGCCGATACCAAAAGTGGCACAGCTTTCGGAAGAATATGCCGTACTTCTGGCCGAGAAAAAAGAGTGCTATGAGGAATATAAGGAGGCGCGGAAAGAGATGATCGACTACCAGAGCGCAAAGCAGAATGTTGATATAATTTTAGGATTGGAGCCGCGCGGAGCGGAGAAAAAAGAAACAGAGCGGTGACAGATAAAAAAAGAGGAAAACCGGAAAGGGAATAGGTAGTCCCTTGCCTGGTTTTCCTTTTTTTATTTTGTTTTTGGTGTGGAATTTGTTATATACAGAAACGGAAAGTATGTCGATTTTTTCGGGGGATCTTTGTCTTTAACCTCTGCGCGGAGTGCGGAGGGGGCGACCCGTAAGCGGGAGCAAACTCAAAGTGTATTGCTTTGAGTTGAAAGCCACGCCGTAAGGCGTGTTCACAAAAGAGCGGGAGCGTATTTTGCCGGGGATTGGGGTGTCCCCAACAAGCATAGCGAGGCGACATAAGGAGCCGGAGCGGGGATAGCGATATTCGTAAAGAATATCGTTATCCATTGCTTGCCAGTGCTGGTTTATGGTACGATTGTTTAAAGAGAAGCAAGTATTAGAGTTTAGTGTAAGAGAGAATAATGCGCTATGAAAAAGGGAAAAGGTAAAGCGGCTAAGAAAGCCATGAAGTTTGCAGAACGAAAAGCTAAAGCAGAAAAGTGGGTGGCAGAATATGACGGTACACCTTATGGCGGGGATATCATAAAAGCGTATAGGAAAAAATTTGCCGTAGACCGCATGAAGGCTGTTGCGGAGTTGCAGATGTTAGGCGTTTCTTTAACAAAGGAGCAGATTGACAGGGAAAAGGCGGCAGTAAAAGCCTATCAGGATATACAGAAGGCTAAAAAGGCAAAAAGGAAAAGACTTCGTGAACAACGCAAGATGCAAAAAAGTGATATAGCAGATTATCTGGAACAGGATGACAGATTTTATTATATAGCAGGTTATACTTCTGGTGGTGCGCCTTATGGGGTCACATGGGAAGAAATGGGGATGTCGCCGTATATGGAGGATTGTGATGATTAGTGATAAAGAGGCTTTGGGAAAAGTTGAAATAAATAGCGAAGATTTGCTTAAAGGGATGTTTTCATTCAAAAAGCCGCTGACGTCCCGGTATAGAAAAAAATATGTGGAGGTTCTTGCGTTAAGTGTTTTACAATATTGCTATGGCGATATATATGCTGGATTTGATGTGCATGATGCGCCGGATATCAGTGATGAGAATAGATTGATCGGAATAGAGGTTACAGAAGCGGTTACAAAGGAAGAAGCACAGATAGAGGGCGTATTTGTAAAATATCGTTTGGAAAGTAGTTTAGAAGAGAAAGAGCGTAGAAAACAGATAATTGAAAATAATGGTGCAAAGGTTGATGAGCTGGGTTTAACATATCCAGTGAAAAATAGTGATAGTGAAAAATTGATTTTTCAGGATGCCGTAAGAAAGAAAATGGAAAAGTTAGCATCGTATAGGCGGCAGGGTTTTGAGAAAGTAGGATTATTTGTTTTTTATGATGAACCACCAATACCTGTACGCCTTGAAGAATTAAAAAACTACTTTGATGAGGTCTTAAATGAGTATAGAGATAAATATGATGTTATTTATTTTGGATATTCCGGTGGCTTAATAGAGTATAATATTTTGCTAAATAGTATTCAGGCACGACGTATTGAGAGAAATGACTATAACAGACTGCGATATGAAGCAAGGTTAAAAGTAGAAGCATGATTAGCAAAACAAATAAGGTCGGGGAAGGTTATCAAGTGCCTTCCTCGGTCTTTTATCTGTCTTTCGGGGAAAAAATCTGTACGTCGGGAATTACAGTTTTTCATATACCGCCAGACCATGTATAATATAAACGGGTACAGTAACTATACCGCAGTATCAATTCCCAAACAAAGCACCAAAAGGTGGAAATCAATTATACTTTTTGAGATTTGTGCGATAAGATGGATACAATGCGTACAGAGGGAGGCAGCAACTCACATGAAAAAATGTACAGCAATCATTTTGGCAGTAGTTTTGGCACTCACAGCGGTTGGATGCAGTCAAAACGGGGAGCTGGGGGAACAACTTCATAGTGCCAGTTTATTGACACTTGGAGAACTTACTGAAATAGGGGATAGAGAGAAAATTGGCAATCAAATTCCGGAATGGGTATCTGAGGCTGATTGGAATAAATCTTTCTATGTTGTATCTTCATCAGATATAGAGCGGTTTGATGCTTATGCACAAGAAAACTTTCCAAACTATTGTGACGGGGACTGGACACAGGAGCAGAGTGATTCTGTTTATCTGGGACAGGGTATCGAAATGTTTGCCCTCGACGACGAAACACCAATCAATAGGATTATATACTATCCCGTTATTTTAAACGGTGTCATTGTGGATGGGTATCAGGTGTGTGAGTTAGAGAATCAGGAAATTACTATGCAGGGTTCGCCTTATTTAGTCAATGAATTAAATGTAATGATAGATTTGACAAGTGAAGAAACACCATTGATATTGGGATTCAATAATAACAACACGATAGGAATTATTGGAGATACCTATTATGTTTTAGACATAGACCATATGTATCATAAGGAGGTTGCAGTAAATAAGATTCCTGCTATTGAATTTAGTACCTGTGTGAATGCCATGGAGGTTTTATGTGCAGAGCGGATAGCAAACGTAGATGACTGGGTTATTATCCCATGATAAATGGCAGTGCAGAAGAATCTGTACATCGGGAATACTGTCTATACTTAGTAAGAAAATTTCCGATATAAAAATACAAAAAGGAGGCACACCAATGCTTCAGATAGCAGTCTGCGAGGACGAACAGGCGGACAGGGATCACCTCATAGGCATCCTGAAACCGCTTTTAGACAAATACATAGAAACAGAAGAATACCGGATCACAAACTTTACCTCCGGTGGGGCGCTGTTACAGTCGGATGACAGCTTCCACCTGGTCTTCATGGATATTATGATGGAGGGCAGGAATGGAATCGAAACAGGGCAGGAGCTTTACAGCAGGAACCAGTCTGCAAAAATCATATACATCACAAATTTCGGACAATACTGCATGGATGCGGTGAACACCGTACACGCCTTTGCGTTTCTGGAAAAGCCGGTATCGGCGGCAGCACTGGAGGAACAGCTACAGGCATTTCTTCGGCAGCACCGGAAAGAAGAAGTGCGGCTGGAGTTCCGTAACGTATCCTATGAGGAAAACGGAGTCCTGTCGGAAAAGCCTGTCCTGTTGCTTTCCATTGATACGATCCTGTACTTTGAATACATCAAGGCAAAAAAGAAGGTCAAAATCGTGACAGAAAATATGGTGTACGAGTACCCTGATGCCATCAGCGGGCTGGAGGAGCGGATGCAGCCTTACGGTTTTGAGACGAGCTGCCGGGGCATCCTCGTAAACCTTAAAAATGTGGCGAAAACGAAGGGATATGAGGTCGTGTTGAAAAATGGTGTAACAGTGTCCCTGTCACAGAAGCGGGTGGCGCAGTTCAAGGAACGGCTCAACGAATATATCCATAGCAGTGGGGAGTAGGGGCATGGAAAATTTAGTATATCTGTTCAGTTGTTTTCTGTCATGTGTGATCATTGCCGGGCTGATGTTCCAGTTCATGGGTGACCGTTATGGGAAAGCCTTTGAAAATCCGTGGCTTTACCGGATTGCCGCCGCTGTCGCCGTGGTGATCGTAACGCTGGTGAACTTAAAGCATAATACATGGTGGAATATGGCAGCAAATTTTTCAGTGTACGGCATTGCCAGTTTTATCTGCTATGAGGACAAAAACGTCAGGAGATATTGGCGGGTGATGGAGTCGGAATGTTTTTTTATTATGCTTATCTTATTTGAGGGTATCGGTGTGTTTGGGATTGACCTGCTGATGGAAAAACTTTCACTTATGCCGGAAGATGTGGTGATCAGCAACAGCATAGAGGTAGCTTTTTCAAAGCTGGTGATAGTCTTCTTTTACTATGTCCTATTAAGGAGGTTGTGGAAAAAAGATTACAGGCAGAGCCGGACACAGGTGATTCTTTACCTTGTCATGTTTTTATACAGTATGGTCAATTTTATCATCCTTGCAACAGCGGTCAAAAGGAAAGCTGACTATTTCCTGCTATGTGCAAACCTGTGCTGTGTTGTCTTTGCGAACTTATACCTGTTTTATTCCCTGAAAGTGGAGGATGAGAAGAACAGCATGGAGTTTCAGATTGCCATGATGAAACAGCAGGAGAGTATGCAGTTTGAGCATTATGAGAGGCAGCGGGAGAAATACGGAAAATCTATTGAAATCCTCCATGATGTGAGCAAACACATCCGTTCCATTGAGGAGCTGTACCGGGCAGGCGTGACGGACAAGGCAATGGAATACACAAGGCAGATCGGGGGCATCTTAAAGCCCCTTGTGCCGGAGGAATACTCTGACAATCCCATGCTGAACATCCTTCTTGCGGACAGGAAGCAGGCGGCGGAGAGCATGGGCATCCGGTTCGTGGTAAAGGTGGAAAGCACAGGGCTTGGGTTCATAGAGCCGGTGGATGTGACAACGCTCTTTGGAAACCTGCTGGAAAATGCAATGCAGGCTGCCTTGAAGTGCAGCGGGGAGCGATATATCAAGGTGCATATCAAAAACTATAATGAGATGCTTTCCATCCGCATTGAGAACAGTGTGGAAAAGGAAGTAAGGATAAAGAACGGCAGACCAGTAAGCACAGGCGGGAGGGGCACTGGCATCGGCTGTCTGAATGTGCAGCGGTGTGTGGAGAAATACGGTGGCAGTGTCCTCTATAAAAACGGTAACGGGAAATTTTACAGCGACGTGATCCTGAACCGATAGGCGGAAAAGCGTAACCCATAAGGTGGATTTGGGATCAGTTTAGAGCATTTTAGCGAAAAAATATAAAAAATCTGTACTTCGGGGAAAAAATCTGTACCTCGGGATAAAGTCATAGGGTTTTGTGTTCAGATTTCCGATAATTAAAATAACAGTGCAGTATATGTACTAAAAATGAAAACGGATTTTAAGAACAGGTTCAAGGAGGACAAAATTATGTCAAAAATAACAGATTATAGTTTTTTATTTCAGAGTATGTTTGGAACAAAAAGCAATGTAGGAATGGTAAATCCGCTCAAAGTGTCGGACTTGTCAAACGGTTCTTTGAGGTCGCAGTTAAAAGCAGCGGGAATTGATACGAACAGCGCACAGTATAAAGCGGCTGTTAAACAAATGACCCAACATGCCGGGAGTGGTGCAATGTTTACGAATGTACAGGCAATCAAAAATCTGATGAGCCAGTATGATAAGGATGGGGATTATATTGATCCTACTACGGGACTGGCAGGATTGCTTGTGACAGAGGAAAATGCCGTAAGCAGAAAGACACTGATTTCTATTCCGGAAAGCAGCCTTGACGATATGTTTGAACTTACCAAAAAAGAGTTTTTACAGGGAAATGGCATGGGGAATGGAGATACCACAAAGAGATCAGATGTTTATACGGATTTGCATAGGAAAATGAGTAAAAATGACCGTTTAAAAGCAGGATATACTTTATCGCAGTATGAAAAGGCATATACGCAGGCATTTATTGCAGCAGCGAAAGCGGCAGATCCTACTTGGAAAGCGGGAAAACCTATTAAAGCAGGGGCATTGGACGGCATTACAAGGGAAAGTGTAGAAAGCCAGCTTGCCAAAAGCGGTAACAAACTTGTGAAAAGGTCATCTGTTTCGGGCAGTTCATTAGATATACAGGTATAAAGTACATATTTTTGAGGGCGTGCTACGTTTCGTATAAATGTGCAAATGCAGTACGCCTTTCCATATGTGACAAATAATAGGCGTGTAAAGGCTGTTTATTGGGGAGGTGGATTTCATGAGCGTATCAGTAAGTGGCTCTGTCAGCAGCATAAAAGATGTCATTGCAACAACCGGAAAGGGAGAGCCGAACTGGTCTTACATCCCGTCTGCAGGGAAATCTAATAAATCGAAGGCGGAGTTTACCAGTGAAATCAGGGAACTGGCAAAAAAAGCAGCCATGGCGGGCAGCAAGGCGGAATCAGAGCAGATTTCCAGACAGGTTCTCCAGTTAAGGGCGGAATATTTATCTGATGTTGCACCGGACAGGAAGATGCTGTACCAACAGGCTAAAAATGCCATGAAAAGTCAAAATAATAACCCTAAATGTAGGGGGATTGGGGAATTGACATTATTGGATTTTTTGGAGGCGGCTGATGGCAGGGGAAGCGGCCTTGCTGAAAAAAGGTTTGCATTGACAGGTGGCGGCACATTGACTTGTCCGGTTTTAACAACGGGCGGTTATGGTGCAGTGATTGAATGCCAGGGTGTAAAAGCCCTGTCCAACACAGGCAATGGGTGGAGTTATGAAATGACACCGGCAGAGCTTGCCAAAAAGAATGAATTTTATGCGATCTATTGGGCAGAGTATCGTTCTGTTAAGAATAGCGTAGGGGCAGAACTTTCAGAACTGCCGGATTATCTGGAGGATAAGCCCTCTTTTGACAGGAAGGCATAAATAAGCGGCCATATGGGATTCTGTGAAAATACAGTAGAAATATATTCATGATTATGGTAAAACTTTAGCTGATTAATTTGGAGGTCAATAAGGAGGTTAAAATGAGAAAACAAGGTAAAACATTAAAAATACTTTGGTGGGTGTATATAGCTTTATTATTTGTCTTTGTTGTTGTTAAATTCAAAGGTTCGTTCTATGAATTAAGTGACAGGGTAAATACTTACTCAATGCAGGGTTCAATAAACTATAATCTTATTCCGTTCAGAAGTATGTCCGCTCAGATTGAACGCATTACTCAGTGGTGGGCACTAAAAAACTTATTGGGAAATATAATTCCATTTATCCCGTTTGGTTTTCTTTTGCCTGTTACATACAAAAAATTCAGTTCAGCGATAAGTGTTTTCGTTATTGGTTTAGCTTCGATATTGGTAATAGAGAGTTTTCAATTCTTTACTAAACTTGGTAGTTTTGATGTCGATGATATAATTCTTAATATGACAGGAATTGTTTGCGGATATGTGATTTTTTTGGTCACAAATCGTCTTTTTATAAGAAGATGATAATTATCAGTTTATCAGTAAACTAACACCACGATCACAACATAATAGCAACACAGCATCAGAGAGCATAGAAATCAAATCTGTGTGTTCTATTGGGCAGAGTATCGCTCTGTTAAGAATAGCGCAGGGGCAGAGCTTTCAGAACTGCCGGATTATCTTGAGGAGAAGCCCCTTTTTGACAGGAAAGCATAGATATGTAGTTTTTTGAAAAGTTGAATATTAAGAAAGATAAATTGGGATTTAAGGAGAAGATATTGTGGCTAATCCATGGGAAGAAATATCATTGTCTGATTATGAGAATCATATGAAATTAGATTCTGTTATGCAATTACAGAACATGAATCAAATGATGAAAGGATAATTTAATGCTTATCCAGTAAGTTCTGTTATGGTTTTAGGAATTGCTGGTGGTAACGGTTTGGAACATATTGATAAGAACAAATATCAAAAAGTATACGGGATTGATATTAACACAGAGTATTTAAAAGCAGTAGAAGAAAGGTATTCAGATATTTCAGAAATACTGGAATGTATACAAGTAAATTTGATTGACGAAACAAGTAAACTTCCAAACGCTGAATTATTGGTTGCCAATTTGTTAATTGAGTATATTGGATATGATGGTTTTCAAAAGACAGTTGAGCACGTTTGCCCCCAAATATGTTTCATGTATTATTCAGATAAATATAGATGACAGTTGGGTATCTGATTCGCCATATATTCATGTATTTATAAGATTGATGAAGTCCATCACCAAATGGAGGAAAATTTACTGATTCAAGCTATGAAAGATATTGGGTATAATTTAATAGCACAGACAGAAAATCTATTACCAAATGGAAAGAAATTGGTTCAATTAGACTTTAGTTGTTAAATTCCAGTTTGTAGGGAAATAGAAAAATCGAAGTTTGAAGGGAAGAATAGTATGTCAAAATATGAAAACATAAAAGAAATATTTGAAGAACACGCTAATTCTGAAAAGGCTTTTGAAATGAAAAAGTATATGCGTGATTTATTTGAATTTTACGGTATTGCTACACCAGAGAGAAAACAGCTCTATAAGGATTTCTTAAAAGGTGAAAAGACATCAAAAACTATTGATTGGGCATTTTTGGATTTGTGCTACGCTGATGTACATCGGGAGTTTCAATATTTAGCATATGATTATTTGCTTGCATTGGGTTCGTTTCTTGTAATAGGGGACATGCCCAAAATTAGAGAGTATGTTTCGACCAAGTCTTGGTGGGATACCATTGATTTTCTATGTAAGGTGATTGGAAAACTTAGTGAATCTGATTCCAAAGTTGACAAGTTGATGCTTGAGTGGGCAAATGATGAGAATATTTGGATAAGGCGAACTGCCATTGAATATCAGCTTGGGAAAAAAGAAAAGACCAATATAGAGAATCTTGAAAAAATACTTATGGCTAACTTTGGAACTGATGAATTTTTTATTAACAAAGCAATTGGATGGGCACTGAGAGAATACTCAAAAACGAATCCGAAGTGGGTTATCAAATTTATCAATGACAATCGGGAAAAAATGAGTGCGTTAAGTATCAAAGAAGGAAGTAAGTATATCTAAAAATTCAAGTTTGTCGGGAAGAAACAACACTGATATATAAGACATACAAATCGGGATTTGAAGGTAAAGGAACATGGAAAATCGGAATAGTAGCGAATATGAAATAATGGATTTAGAAGGATTGTCCCTGCTCGAATCGGAATTGGCGCGAGTCAACCAGCACATTGAACGGCTGTTCCAGTCACAGAATCCATCGATGCAAAAGATTTTACAGTGGGTTCTACAGGCGCGCGGCAAGCAGCTGCGTCCTGTTTTGACGCTTTTGTGTGCAAAGTTGGCGGGAAAACAGATAGATGCCACCGAAATCGCGGCAGTGATTGAAATTTGTCATACCGCTTCGCTGTTGCATGACGATGTGATTGATGAGGCTGAACTCCGGCGCGGACAGCTCTCCGTCCAAAAAAAATTTGGGCGTGAAATGGCGGTCTATGCGGGGGATTTTATGATTTTTTCCGCGATCAGCCGTACCAGTCTGGTCAACAAGCCGTGGTACCGGGAATTGTTTGGAAATTTGGAAATCTTGTGTGAAGGTGAGGTTGGGCAGTTCGACAACCGTTTCAATACCGAGATTTCCGAAGAACAGTATTTGCAGAATATCGTCGGGAAAACCTGTTCCGTATTCAGGATTGCCTGCCTTGCAGGTGCTTATGAGGGGAAATGTAATAAAGTTGAACGACAGGCAGCTGAACACTTCGCGGAAAGCCTGGGGCTTGCGTTCCAACTGCGGGATGACCTGATGGATTTCATTGCGACAGATGCGGATGCGACAAAGACCATCCATCAGGATTTTAGCTGCGGGTATTATACTCTTCCGGCAATTCATACATTTACATACCCAAGCTGCGGGGAACTGTTGCGAAAGATTGCGGCGGATCTCCAGTCAGGGGTGCGCTGCCGGGAGGAGGCAGCGGCGGAAATATCCAAACTGATTGAGGATGCGGACGGGTATGGATATACGATGCGGCTGATTCGCGGATACTGTGAAGAAGCGATCCGCGCCCTGAATGTCTTCCGGGATTCCGAGGCAAAACAATGTTTGAAACAGATTGTGGAAAGCGTTTGCAAAGGGGCGGAGCGTCTGATGGATAACTATATGTTGTAAGTGAGGGCAGTATATGCAGAACTTGTAAAATTGGAGGGGAAAATGGGTATCAATGGAATATTAGCAGACTATTATCAGGCGGGATATGTGAACAGTAAAGCCGCAAAAGTAGAAGAAGAGAAGAGTTTTGTGGAGATTGCGACTCAGAAAATGGCGGAGGCGGACAAAGAAATAGCACAGGAAAAGTCCTCTGCTGTATTAGATGTGATTGGAGCAAATGCTCCAGATGAAGTGAAACATGCCTGGATGGAAGCAGAAAAAGAAACGGGTGTGCATATTACAAAATGTGGTCTTTGGATTTCCAATGACGGGAAACACGCTCACATAACGCAAGTAATGATACAAACCGCTATAAAATGGGCAAAGGGTGAATTGGTTGATGAGCAGGCTGATTTATTGGGAAACTCTGTTCAAAGTGCAATCAGTGCCGTTGAAAAAGATGAATTAAAAGATAGAGCGATGGAAGCGGCAGGGCAGGTAAAGGACGTATATAAAGACATAGAACTGGAAGAAGGAGTGTCTTACGGCTCCAATATCAAAGAGTTTACAAAAGAGCAGCGCCGTGAAGCGGTTGCACTTCTCGGAAATGCGGGATTTGTCAGCGTTACAGAAGATACTAATATGGAAAACTATGAAGAAATTGAAGATTTTTATGCCGCATATATGGAAAAACGTGATGTTATGGTAACGATATACGAAGTAAACCGTGATGGACTGATTGGGGCTGTAACTTTTATTTATAGGGACAACAGATTGCAGACATATTATGTGGGGATTGGATGGCAGGAGGGCGGTATACCGGAGATTAAGGATACTTTAGTCAGCGATATAGCAGAAATCAATCTGACGGAGAAAGGATATTTTATCTATGCGTATGAAAATCCGATTGCTCATTCCAGCCTGCGGCAGTATTGGAGGATAAAGCCGCTTTCCGATAAATGCAGGGAGCTGACAGCGAAATATGTATATGGGTTAAGCTATGTCAATTACAATGTCCTTGTAACAAACTGGGACAGTAAGAATGTGGAAGATATTCTGATGCCTTGTATGTTTGAAGATATATACCGGATATACACCGGAGAAATTTTAAGGACGGAAAACTGGAGAATACCTGCGGACATATATGAAAAGATAATGACTACCTGTTTTCCGGTGTCAATAGAGCAGTTACGGGAAAAATGCGGATATGACGAGGACAGTAACAGCTATGAGTATGAGATGATATTTGCAAGCCAGTATCCGCCTTTTGGGGAGGTTATTGATTATACAGAAAATCCGGACGGAACAATTACGCTTGTTGTAGACGGTGTATGGGCAGATTATAATTCTGATCGTGCATTTACCAACACGATTGTGGTACAGCCGTTTGATGATGGCACATTCCGATATTTATCTAACTCGATAGAGCAGAAAGAACTGGAAGTGCCAAAGGGAGGAAGATGAAAGAAGAATGATTATGAAATTAAAGAAAAAGATTATTTTAATTGCGAATGTGATGTTGTGTGCTGCCCTGTTCTGTGCCTGTGGAAAAGCTGGGGAAAATCAAAAGGATTCTAATGGGAAATGGGAGGATGCTTATAAAGAGATTGTCCGCAACATGGAAAGTTATCTGGCAGATCCGTATATCTTGCGGCAGGAGCAGGAAAGGGCAGACAATGATTCATGCATTGGTTATATCGGAATACATGATTTTGATGATGATAGTGTTCCTGAATTGATCATAGGGGATGATGTGTCGGTAGGAATATTTACCTATTACAACGGCAGCGTAAAAAAGATTGCAGATTTATATGAACCGGAAGATTGGGGCTGTATTAACGGAGTGCATTACAAGGACAACACGGTCATCCTTATAAATAGCGGTTCAGATGGAAGCTGTTATGTCTGTCTTTCATGCCATGATGGAGAATATATAACAGGGGTTTTTGACGAATATAATCCGGAGACAGCGATTGTCAATGGAAAAGAGGTTACGGAAGAAGAATTTAAAATGTGGTTCGATTTAGCAGGATTGCTGGATAGCAGTTCAATCCCACGCAGCAGGATAAAAAAGGATAATGGAATTGTCACAGCTTTCGTGATAAATGTTTTCCAGAAAAGTGACGAATATATCCCGGTAGAAGATTTGGATTTTAATGCGGTAGAATGGTGATGTTTCGGACAGACATATGGTAAGGCGGAGATTTGAGGTGTGTTTATGAAGAAAAGAGATATTCTGCTGGTCATTATGCTGCTATGCTGTGTTTCATTTTGTGCCTGTAATAACGGCAGGGAAAGAACGGAAATTGTATCTGACAGTGAAGCCAAAGAAGATATAACAGAAGAAAGTACAGAAACGGACAGAATAGCAAAGGGTTATGATCTTCCGGTGAGTGACAGTGAACGGAAAGAGGCAGAAGATGATTGTAAAGAAAAGATGGAACTTATAGCAGAACTATACAAAAACGCAGATAAAGGCTATGCGTCTAATGTTATTATTGCAGATGAAATCATAGATCAGATGGTAGAAAAACTGAAAAGTATCGGATGCTCGGTTACGGTAACAGCACTATATTCTGATATGGAAAACTACAAAGAGCTGGAAGATTTTTTAAATGCTTCCATAGCGGGCAGAAGCGGTTCAGCAGTCTGCTATGAAATACATTCGGACGGAGGCGTTGGGAGATATAAATATATTTATGACGGAAAGGATATGTATATATTATCAGCAAAAGCTGCATGGAGCGATGATGATAAGCCCGTGATAACATATATTTCATATACCCGGATCAAGGAATGGAAATTTACTGATAAGGGATGGTTCTGTTATGAGTTATGCGTACCGGAGTACCCGGAAGTGACTGAAATCGTGGATGGGAGCTGCATGGTCAGAGTAAAGCCTATCACAGAGAAAAACAGGGAAATGTCAGAAAAATGTGTGCTTGGGTTAGCTTATCAGGGAAATAACCTTTTATGCTCTGATTGGGACATAGACCGTATGGAAAGTCTGGATTATAATGGGCTGTACGAATACTTATATGCAATGAAATATCAGGAGCAGTTTCCTTCAGAAAATTATCCGGACGGAATACCAAAGGATGAGTTTGAGAGTCTGATCATGGAGTATCTTCCGGTAACGGCGGAGGAGATAGAAAGCTATGCGGTATTTGACGAAGAGAAACAAACTTATATGTGGGAAAGATTAGGATGTTTTAATTATGCGCCTACCTATTTTGGAACTTCCTTTCCAGAGGTTACGGACATCAGAGAAAACAAAGATGGAACTCTCACATTAACTGTGGATGCGGTGTGCAGCATGATTCTATGTGACGATGCAGTAATAACCCATGAGCTTACAGTGAAGTTTGCAGAAGATGGGAGTTTTAGGTATCTGGGAAATAAAATTTTGGATGATGGGCTTTCAAATATACCGGAATATCAATATCGGATTGTTAGAAAGTGATTATAACATTGTCTGGTATTGAAAAAGAAAGGATATGAAGCGATGAAAAAAATAATGAAGGTTATCTTAGGCGTTATAGCTGTTGTTTTTATTATAATCGTTGTGTTTTGGGTGAGTATTGTATATGTATCAGATTACAAAATAACAACGGTAGATATTTCTGTTTCACCGGATGAAACTTATGAACTGGTTTTACAGGCTGTCGGAGAGGCAGACTTCCCGTTTGGTTCTGCTTCGGGGAGGCTGATTCTTTATGAGGGCGAAAGCAAAATATCCAAAGCGGACTTTGAGCTGTTTGATGACGGTGGGTGCATACGCAGCAGTATATGGGAGGTTACATGGCATGAGGATTGTGTGGAAGTTATTCTGTCAGGAGATGAACAAATCGACGAACAGATTATCCTATATTTTGATGGAAAAAAAGAGGTAAAACAATTAACGGATTGGGATAGGTATGGGAATATTTCATCGCAAAACAGTATGGATGAAACAGAAGAAATAAATTTTGAGACTCATCAAGAATTAAGACTAATTGGTGTTGTTGATACTTATGCCAACGCAAGTGAGCTGACAGCTCTTTTTGAAGATCATGATTCTTTAGAGAGAATGATTTCTTTTAATCAGATTTTAAATGACCAATTTGAATTTTATGAAATTTACAATCAAC